>Ga0256828_1000312_pt1 | contig 33645 bp, 30 predicted proteins | sample CV88metaG_FD_185993 | JGI IMG/M metagenome (GOLD analysis project Ga0256828, IMG submission 185993) | Hydrothermal vent microbial communities from East Pacific Rise, Pacific Ocean - CV88 | ecosystem: Environmental > Aquatic > Marine > Hydrothermal vents | place: Pacific Ocean: East Pacific Rise...
GTGGTGGACGAGGAGAGATTCGAACTCTCGGTACAGTTACCCATACGCATCCTTAGCAGGGATGTGGTTTCAGCCACTCACCCACTCGTCCTTTTGAAGAGCGATATTATAATGATAATTGCATAATATAAAGCTTAAATCTGTGCTAAAATTTTCGCTACTACCTCTGAAGGATTTTCTGCCTGATAAATAGGACGTCCAACAACGATGAAATCTACCTTTTGCTCTTTCGCGAACGCAACATCAGCTACACGTTTTTGATCTCCCGCATCTTCACCAAAAGGACGGATTCCCGGTGTAAGTGTCATAAACGCATCATTAGTGATCTTTTTAATGGATGCTGACTCATAAGCAGAACAGACAACACCGTCAAGTCCGCTCTCCTGTGCATCTTTTGCAAACTGATCTGCTTTAGTAGCAATATCTTTTTCATATACTGCCCTAAATTCTTCTTCACTAAATGAAGTAAGAGCTGTCACAGCCAGAACAAGTGGACGGTTTTCATACTTCTCAAGTCTTTGCATTACAGTTTGCATCGCACGTTTTCCTGCACTTGCATGAACATTGAACATATCAACACCAAGACCCATGATGGACTCAGCAGCATCAGCCATTGTATTTGGAATGTCATAAAGCTTTAAATCTAAAAATATTTTAAAATCAGGGTTGATTTCTTTGATGGCTTTTAAAAACTCTTCACCATCACGGATGTAAGTACGAAGTCCGACTTTAAGCCAAACATCATAATCTTTAATTTTTTCTATAAGAGCTAAATTCTCTTTTTTTGTAGGTAAATCAAGGGCAACACATAATTCCATAAGTATCTCTTTTTAGTAATTTAATTATAGAATTATAGCATTTTTAGTAGTACATTCTTCTTCTTGGATACCTTCTGCCATAATTTCTATATGGCATTGGATTATAGTATCGTTGTTTGTCTTCACCTGAATCTTTCAATATAACTACAGGATCCAAACTGTTTTTTTTATTTATCGTTTTATTTGATACAGAAGATCCATCTTTATTTGTTGCGGTTAGAGTGATTGGACCTCGGTCATACTCATCTTTTGTCACCACTACTTTACCTGTTGTATCTACTTTTCCAAAAAAAGTCATCATTACATCTGAAGCATTGATTGTTTCCCATGATATTTCATAAAATGGAGCATTGTTTTTTATAATACTCTCTGCCTTAAAAACAATAATTTCAGGTTTGTTACTATCATTGAGGTTTACATTAGGAAGTTCATAGCAGTACAATGAGCTTACAAGTATAAGTAAAAAACTTATACTCGCAAGTAGTTTGTGTGGTTTTGATCTATTCATCAAATTATTTGGACTTAACCATAGTTTCTATTTTTGCAACTATAGAAGGATCTTCAAGTGTTGAAATATCTTGAGTGATCGCTTCACCTTTAGCGATCGAGCGTAAAATACGACGCATGATTTTCCCTGAACGTGTTTTTGGTAATCCCGGAGCAAAAACAATATCATCACAAAGAGCAATATTTCCTATCTCTTTTTTGATAACATTGTTGATAGCTTTTGCCTCTTCGACCTCATCAGCCACACCATCATCAGATTTTAAAACGATATAGGCGAAGATCCCTTCACCTTTTATCTCATGCGGTTTACCGACAACTGCAACCTCAGCTACATTTGGATGTTTTTTGATAGCAGCTTCAACCTCGGCAGTACCCATTCTATGCCCACTTACATTGATAACATCATCAGTACGACCAGTAATAGTGATATATCCATCTTCATCATATCGTGCACCGTCACCCGTGAAATAAACAGGCTTGCCATCTTTTTTCACATCACCGAAGTATGACTTAATAAAACGCTCCTCGTCACCCCAAACACCACGGATCATAGACGGCCAAGGACGTGTTACACACATATATCCAGTCTCACCGGCTTCCACTTTTTCACCTGTAGCAGGATCTAATATCTCAGCCATAATTCCAGGAACTGGGAATGTTGCACATGCAGGTTTGATAGGTGTAGCCCCTGGAAGAGGTGAAACGATATGTCCACCAGTTTCTGTTTGCCAGTAAGTATCTACAATTGCACATTTTGAATTTCCAACTTCTTCATAGTACCATTTCCATGCAGGTGGATCGATTGGCTCACCAACGGTTCCAAGTACTTTTAATGAACTCAAGTCATATTTTTTAGGTTCATCTTCACCCATTTTATGTAGAACTCTAATTGCGGTCGGAGCAGTATAGAATTGATTGATTTTATACTCTTCTACCATTTTCCAAGGACGTCCGGCATCCGGATATGTAGGAACACCCTCGAACATAACAGTAGTAGCACCCATCGCGAGCGGTCCATAAACGATGTAAGTATGCCCAGTGATCCAACCGATATCGGCCGTACACCAGTAAGTATCGTTCTCTTTTACATCAAATACCCACTCCATAGTCATCTGTGCCCAAAGAATATATCCCGCAGAGTTATGCTGAACACCTTTTGGTTTTCCCGTGCTTCCTGAAGTATAAAGTAAAAAGAGTGGATCTTCACTATCCATCACTTCCGGTTCACAATGTACATCTTGTGTTTTGATAAGTTCATTGTAAGAGTAGTCACGCCCTTTTACCCAAGTAACATCTTCATTGTTTCGCTCAACAACAAGTACCTTTCTTACCGGAGTATCCCCTTCAAGGGCTGCATCCACTACAGGTTTTAGCATATACGGTTTATCTTTTCTAAACGCACCATCTGCAGTAAGTACTACTTTTGCATCAGCATCTTGAATTCTGTCACGAAGTGCTTCAGCAGAGAAACCACCAAATACGATAGAGTGAATAGCACCGATACGAGCACAAGCCAACATTGCATAGGCAGCTTCAGGAATCATCGGCATATAGATAACAACCCTGTCACCTTTTTTTACACCAAACTCATTTTTAAGCAGATTTGCAAAACGGTTTACATTATAGTAAAGCTCAAGATAGGTAATGATCTGTTTATCACCTCTGTCACCCTCAAATATGATCGCCGCTTTGTTTTTACGAGAATCCAAATGACGGTCGATACATTGCGCTGCGACATTGAGCTTTCCGCCTTCAAACCATTTTACAAATGGATGATTTGATTCATCAAGGACCTTTGTAAAAGGCTCTATCCAATCAAGTTTCTCTTTGGCAAATCGCCCCCAAAACCCTTCATAGTCTTCTGTCGCTTCATCTTGCAACGCTTGATACTCACACATATTTTTAATTCTTGCAGTCGCTGCAAACTCTTTGTTTGGTTTGTATACCGGTTTTTTTATTTCTGACATATTTACTGCCTTTTATTTTAATATTACAAAAATTATATCTTGTAAAAATTTATCTTTCCTTGAAAAAATTACTTTATTTGTTTTTAAAGCTTTTGTCAGTTTCTAAAATTTGACTATAATTGTAAAAAAATAAAAAGGTATCAAAATGTTTGGAAGAAGACCAGAACTAAAAGAGTATAATTTAAGCGAAGACGAATTAGCAAAACTACAATATGCAAAGATTGCTACAAATAAAGGAGATATTTGGATCAAACTTTATCCAGAAGAGACTCCAAATACAGTGGCGAACTTTGCACACTTGGCACAAAGCGGTTTTTACAACAATCTTAGCTTTCACCGTGTAATCCCTGGATTTATGGCACAAGGTGGTTGTCCAGACGGTACAGGTATGGGTGGACCAGATTGGGCTATAGCATGTGAGACAGATAAAAATACTCATAAACACGTAAAAGGAACTATCTCTATGGCTCATGCCGGACCAAATACAGGTGGAAGCCAATTCTTTATCTGTTTCGTACCATGTCCACATTTAGATGGTGTACATACTGTTTTTGGCGGTATTGAAGAAAATGACGCTGAAAGCTTTGCAGTACTTGATTCTATCGAAGGTCAAGATGAGATAAAATCTATCGAAATTTTTGATAAAAGAGCATAATCATGCGTACTTTAGTACTTACAACTCTCTTAGTTGCAAATACAAGTATGCTTTGCGCATTTGACTTAGGAGATGTTTCCAACGCGGTATCTTCTATGCAAACAACGCAAAAAACAGCTCCTGCTTCAAAGCAGCAAAGTAACTCACTTACAAGTATACTCAGCAGTCAGCTTGGTATAAATGATAAACAGGCTTCAGGTGGAGTGGGAAGTATCCTCTCTTATGCAAAAGAGCATCTAGACAGCGATAAGTTTTCTACACTTTCAAATGCTATCCCAAATGCCGGTTCTCTCTTAGCTATGGCACCAAAAGCATCTCAAGCAATGAGCGGACTAAGTGCACTTTCAGGTAGTTCATCTGCAGGTGGACTTGCATCTTTGGCATCACAGTTCAGCTCTTTAGGTATGAACAGTTCAATGATCTCAAAATTTGTTCCTATTATCGTGAACTATTTGAAATCATCTAATTCAAATGGTGCCGCTAGCATCCTATCTGGACTTTTTTAAAAAAGAGACCCTTTTTGCAAGCTACAAAAGTTCTGCTTTTGTAGGTCTTGCAAAAAAATAACCTTGAAAAAGATAACAACCAAAAGAGTGTAGTTTTTCAAACTGCTCCTGCGTTTCAACACCCTCTGCGATCACATCCAAACCAAATTTTTGTCCAATTGATATAATCGTTTGTGTAATGATCTCATCATTTTCATCAGTTGTCAGATCATCAATAAAAGATTTGTCTATTTTCAACTCATCCATAGGCAACTGTTTTAAATAAGATAAAGAAGAGTAACCTGTACCAAAGTCATCAATGGAGAGGGAAATTCCGAGTGCTTTTAGTTTATGTAGTTTCTCGATGGTTTCTTTAAAATTTTGGATCAATATACCCTCTGTAAGTTCAAGCATTATCAAACCACTCTTAACATCATACTTTTGTAGTATCTCTTCTAAACGTGCAATAAAGTTCTCTTCTTCAAACTGTTTTGAACTGACATTAATGGAGACTCTCCAATTTCTTTTCTCACTATCATTTCGCCATGAGTGAACCTGTTTTACTGCTTCTTCCATTATCCATTCCCCTAAACGGATAATCAAACCACTCTCTTCAGCTAAAGGAATAAACTCTGCTGGAGATATTACACCTTTTACGGGATCTACCCAACGCACTAAAGCCTCTACACCTACTATCTTTTTATTTTTTCGATAAGATGTCTGCGTTTGATAATGCAACTCCATATTTCCTTTTTCAATAGCTTCTCTAAGATTATCTATAAGTAATATTTTTGTTTCCATTATCTCTTGAAGCTGAGGATTAAAAAATGCAAATCTGTTCTTCCCGCTCGATTTTGCATTATACATGGCACTGTCTGCATATTTCATCAGTTCATCCATGGAAAACGTTGCATCATTAAAAAGCTTGATCCCGATACTTGCCGTAATTCTAAAGACATTCTCTTCGATATAGTAAGGTTGTTGAAGATGGTGTAAAATCTTTTCTGCGACCACTATTATATTATCTATCACGCTCTCTTTATCTATACAGTTCGTCTCAATGAGAATGACGAACTCATCACCGCCCAAACGTGCCACAACGTCATTTTTACGAACAGATTTTTTAAGTCGTTTTGCAGTTTCAACCAAAACTTTATCACCAACATTGTGTCCAACCGTATCATTGACCATTTTGAAATTATCTAGATCGATAAACAGAAGTGCATAATGCTGTTTCGTTCTTATACTTCGGTTAATTGCTTGAGATATATACTCTTTTAAAAGTACTCTGTTTGGAAGAGTGGTTAAAATATCATAATGAGCAAGTTTTAAGATCTCTTTTTCATATTTTTTCTGTTTTGAAATATCGATGATAGCCGAAACACGGACATCTTCTCCTGCTAATTTCACATTGTATCCACGTAAAAGAGCAGGAAATTGAGAGCCGTCTTTTCGCTTCATATTTGCTTCATAGGGCTCTTGAACACTGTTTTTCATATACTCTATTACAGTCTCGATAGAGTCTTCAGCAATGAACTCTAAAGCTCTCATACCTATCATCTCATCTTTTGAATATCCAAAAAGTCTTGAAACGACCTGATTGACCAATTTGCATCGCTTTTCATGGTCAAAAATAAATATGCCTTCAATTGTCGCATCAAGAAGCGTTTCAAAAGATGCAACAGCATTATTTTTCTCTTCAAGCAACTCTTTTTGAAGTTGTTGCTGTTCTGTAACATCTATACCGACTTGAATCTTTACTTTTCTGTCATTTTCCCATAAAGCGATTCTGTCATTGAAAACATAATGTCTTCCATTGATAGAATTAACATTGTCCCACTCAAACGTATCTCCGATTTTCAGCGTTTTTGTACTTATATCTGTAATAGAACAAAATTTGCAGGGTGTATTTTCACCTTTTTGCAAAACTTCAAAACAGGTTTTACCTAAGATCTCTTTTCCAAATTCCTCTTTACACTTTTCATTGACATATACAAGTTCATAACTTTCCAAATCAATGACATATACGAGCACACCCGTATCATTGATAATCATATCCATTGATTTAAATAAGTTATTATCGGCCATTGTTATAATCTTTTTGTATATTTTCCATATGTAATGATTATAGGCTAAAGAGAATAAAAGTTATCTAAAATCTTTGTTATAATTACAACAAAAAAAAGGCTTCCCATTTTAGTCCATATATGTTGCAGTGTTGATAGTCATTTCTTCTTAGAAAAGCTACAAAACGATTTTCCAGATGAGAAACTGACCGGTTTTTTCTATGACCCAAATATCCATCCCTACTCTGAGTACCAATTGCGTTTGCTTGATGTCAAACGCAGCTGTAAAAAACTCGGTATTGACCTACTTGTAGGTGAGTATGATTTTGAAAAATGGATGCAGGCCGTTCGTGGACTTGAAAATGAACCGGAAAAAGGTGCACGTTGTGAGGTCTGTTTTGACAAGCGCTTCAATGTCAGTGCAAAAAAGGCACTTGAACTCGGTGAAAAAAAGATAACGACAACCCTTCTTGTCTCTCCTCTTAAATCACAAGAACAGCTCAAACGTGTCGGCGATGAATTCTATAAAAGTCATGGTGTAGAGTTCATAGCGGTCGATTACAGAAAAGGCGGTGGTTCACAAGACCAAAGCCGTGTAACAAAAGAAGAACAGCTCTATCGACAGGACTATTGTGGTTGTATATTTGGACTCACTATGCAACGAGAACAGCAAGATAAACTGATGGATGAAATGTTCTCTCCGATCTCAGGACAGACACTTCCAGCTTCCATTGAAGAGCGATTGGAGTTATATACCAAACGCAACAGATTTGAAGATGAAAACATTTCATACAAGATCATCAAACAGAAGTTCTTAAACTATCGACAATTCAGCCTTAAGGTCATTTCAGGGAAAAAAGATCTGCTTGACGCATATGCTCTAAGCTATTCGACACTCCCTCGCAAAAGAGCACAGGGACGTGTGGAATTTTCATACGATAATATCAGCTATTTTAATCGTGAAGAGATAAAATTTCTAACAAGAGAGCGTTTTAATCAACTCACAAAAAGTAATTATACTTCTGTCAAAGAGATCATTTACGATCCTCTTGATTTTGAAAAAGAGCAGGAATTACGTCATAAGATTTCAGGCTCTAACTATGACCTTACCCCGATCATAGTTTTAGAAGAGATACCCCAAACAAAGCTTACTATCAACCTTGACGCAAAAACCTACGAAGATACAAAAGAAAAGATAATAAAACTTTCATAAACCATTATCTTTTCTTAACAATAAATTAGTTAAAATATCAAAAATTTATTGTTACAAAGGTTTACATTCATGCTTTTAGATGTTGTTGAAATTCAAAAAATATTACCACACCGTTATCCATTTTTACTCGTTGACAGAGTAACTGATATGGAGAAAGGTAAAACAATCACTGCATACAAAAATGTCTCTATCTCAGAACCTGTATTTCAAGGACATTTTCCGGGACATCCAATCTACCCTGGTGTAATGATTTTAGAAGGAATGGCTCAAGCAGGTGGCGTTCTTTCATTTTTAAGTATGGGTGATTTGACTGAAGAAGAGATCGCGAACAAAGTAGTTTACTTTATGAGCATTGACAAAGCGAAGTTCAGAACACCGGTTCGTCCTGGGGACAGACTTGAGTACAGAATCTCAGTTATCAAACAAAAAGGAAGCATCTGGTTCTTAAAAGGTGAAGCTTATGTTGATGACAAACTGGTAAGTGAAGCTGAATTAAAAGCTATGATAGTAGATAAATAAAGGTTACAAATTGTCAAAAATATCAGAATTAGCCGTTATTGAAGATGGTGCAGTTATTGGGAAAGATGTTGAAATAGCTCCTTTTTGTTTCATTTCAAGTGAAGCAGTCATAGGTGATGGTACTACTATCGCCCACAACAGCTGTATTTACGGAAAAACAACGATTGGAAAGAATAACAGAATCTTTTCAAACGCAGTAATCGGCTCAATTCCACAAGATTTAAAATTTCAAGGTGAAGATGTCGAGCTTATCATCGGTGATGACAATACCATTAGAGAATTTACACTCTTTAACCCTGGAACAAAAGGCGGCGGTGGCAAGACCATTGTCGGTAATCACAATCTCTTTATGGGGTATGTTCATTTAGGGCATGACGTTATCATTGGAAATCACTGTATATTGGCAAACGCAGCGACACTGGCAGGACATGTCGAGCTTGGTGACTATGTCGTTGTCGGTGGTATGACACCTGTACATCAATTTGTCCATATTGGAGATTATGCCATGGTTGGCGGTGCATCTGCACTTGCCCAAGACATTCCTCCATATTGTATGGCCGAGGGAAATCGTGCTTCACTGCGAGGGCTCAACCTTACAGGTCTTAGACGTAACCTTAGCAGAGACGACATCAATGCACTCAAAAGTGCATACAGAGAACTCTTTGAGTCAGGAAAACCACTCAAAGATACAGCAAGCACACTGCTTGATGAAACAAAGAACCACCATGTTATAGACCTCTGTAACTTTGTAATTAAAACAAAACGCGGTATACCGTTCGAAAGGAAAAATATATGATCCACAGACATTGTAGTTTTTGTGATGCAAGTGAAAGCGAAGAAAATCCTCTAATAGCAGGAAACGGTGTTTACATCTGTAAGAACTGTGTCGTATCTGCATACAAAATTATGTTTGGTGACGAGAAAGAACTTGCACAAGAGAGCAATAAAGAGCTCACTGATGCTGTGCATAAACTGATGACACCAAAAGAGTTAGATACTTTCTTAGGCGATTATATCATCGGTCAAGAGAGAGCACGCAAGCTTTTAAGTGTTGCTGTTTATAACCACTACAAAAGAATTTTCAAACTCCATAGTGCCAAAGATGATGACACAGAGATCGCAAAATCAAATGTACTTCTCATCGGTCCGACAGGTTCAGGTAAAACACTTATGGCACAGACCATTGCAAGAGTTTTAAATGTACCTATTGCCATTGCCGATGCAACTAGTTTGACAGAGGCTGGATATGTAGGTGAGGATGTTGAAAACATCTTGACAAAACTCATCCAAGCGGCTGACGGTGATGTTGAACGTGCACAAAAAGGTATCATTTTCCTTGATGAGATCGATAAGGTTTCACGTATGAGCGAAAATCGTTCTATTACACGTGATGTAAGCGGTGAAGGCGTGCAACAGGCACTTTTGAAGATCATTGAAGGTTCTTCTGTCAATATTCCGCCAAAAGGCGGACGCAAACATCCGAACCAAGAGTTCACAGCAATTGACACTACAAATATCCTCTTTATCTGTGGTGGTGCTTTTGACGGTCTTGAAGAGATTCTCAAACGCAAACAGGGTGAAAATGTACTTGGATTTGGACATGACAAAAAAACAAAAGATGAAGCAAAACCGACTTTTGATATGGTAGAGCCTGATGATCTTGTTCATTATGGTCTTATTCCTGAACTTGTCGGTCGTCTGCCTATCATCGCTTCTCTTCATGAGATCACTGAAGATGATATGGTTCGCATACTGACTGAGCCGAAGAATTCACTTATAAAACAGTACAAAAAGCTCTTCTCTATTGATGATGTTGAGTTGAACTTTGAAGAAGATGCTCTTCGTGCCATTGCCAAAAAAGCGATAAAACGAAAAACAGGTGCCCGTGGACTACGTGCAATTTTAGAAGAGAGTATGATCGACATTATGTATGAACTTCCTGAACATGCAGGATATGAGGTCTTAATTACAAAAGAAGTAATAGATGCAAGTGAGCAGCCAATTTACATTAAAAAATCTTCTCAAAAAACAGCATAAGGCAAAATAAATGATATTTAATAAAATAGTAGGACTTTTTTCTAATGATTTATCAATAGATCTAGGAACTGCAAATACAATTGTAATAGCAAAAGGTAAAGGTATCATCATCAATGAACCTTCAGTTGTTGCAGTAAAAACAGAAAAATATGGCCAACAACGCGTTTTAGCCGTGGGACATGAAGCAAAAGATATGGTCGGAAAAACTCCTGGAAATATCAAAGCGATCCGTCCTATGAGAGATGGTGTTATCGCTGACTTTGATATGACTGAGAAGATGATACGTAAATTCATTGAAAAAGCGCACGGAAGAAGTGCTCTTATCTCTCCTCGTATCATTATCTGTGTCCCTTATGGTCTGACACAGGTTGAACGTAAAGCTGTTCGCGAATCTGCCCTCTCAGCAGGAGCACGTGAGGTTTTTCTTATTGAAGAACCAATGGCAGCTGCAATCGGTGCAGGTGTAGATATTCGTGAGCCGCAAGGGCACCTTGTCGTTGATATCGGTGGAGGAACGACAGAGATCGGTGTTGTCTCTCTTGGTGGACTTGTTCTCTCAAAAAGTATTCGTACTGCCGGAGACAAAATAGACCAAGGTATCGTCAACTATGTAAGAAAAAAATACAATCTTCTTATCGGTGAACGCGTAGCTGAAGAGATCAAGATCAATATTGGAACGGCTGTAAGCCTTGATCAAGACTTGACAATGATCATTAACGGTCGTGACCAGGTTGAAGGTCTTTTAAGTTCAGTTGAACTAACAAGTGAAGATGCAAAAGAAGCGATGAAAGAGCCTCTTAAAGAGGTTGCAGAAGCACTTCGTGATGTACTAGAGCAAATGCCGCCAGACCTTGCAGGTGATATCGTAAATCACGGTATCATTCTTACAGGTGGAGGTGCACTTATTCGTCAACTTGACAAATACCTCTCTGATCTTGTAAAAATTCCTGTTTTTGTAGCGGATGAACCTCTTCTAGCAGTTGCACGTGGAACAGGTAAAGCTTTAGAAGAGATAGATCTACTCCAAGAACTTTTCGAGAATGAATAAAAAAACACTCTCTTACTTTTTTCTATTGTTAGCACTATTTATTGGTGCTACAATATACTCTCCTGCACTGCAATCGCCGTTTATCACTGCTTTAAACTCTCTAAAAAGTAGCTATTTTAATGGCATTTCATATATCAATGACACGTTTAACGAACATTTTTTCCAAGCACAAAAGATCAAAGAGCTCACATCAGATCTTAAAAACTACCACTCTCTGCAAATTCGTATGCACGCATGTAAAAGTGAATTGAACAATCTCTATAAAGAGAACAATACAAGTTTTGCCGTAAATCCGAAGATAGAACTTGTACGTGCCCTTTCATATCAAAAATTTGGTGATTTTACGCGTCTGTGGATGGATGTACCAGAATACAACTCTTCAAAGATATATGGTCTGATTTATAAAGATTATGTAGCAGGTATCGTTATAAATGAGAACAATAAGCCACTTGCACTTTTAAACAGTGATATTAAAAGTACATATGCTGTTTATATTGGAAAAGAGAAGGCTCCGGGCATCGCACATGGAAATAATGATAAAAATATCGTAGTAAGTTTTATTCCTGCCTGGTTCAGCATTCATGTTGGCGATGAAGTAACAACATCTGGACTTGACAATATATTTTTCCAAGACTTAAAGGTTGGAAAGGTTGTTTCAGTAAAACAATCACAAGGCTATCAAAATGCTATAGTCTCTCCATATTTCAAGGCTACTGAACCAAACTATTTTTATATGATAAGGAGTAGTAGATGAGATATCTACTCATAATAACACTTTTATTTATCTCCCTAAACGCAGCAGATACCAAACAAAAGGTCACTGTTGGTATTGGTCCATACATCCAAACGCAGCCATACAAAGGTGCAGATCCTATCTTCGTTCCCTCCCCTGTCATCTTTTTTGACAATGGTCTTTTCTATATCCGTTGGAGTAGATTTGGAATGTACTTCTTAGGAAAAAAAGAGCAGGATTACGCATGGGGTTTCTCTATCTCAGCACAGCCAAGAACCTATGGATATAAAGCAAAAGATTCAAAAACGCTCACAGGAATGGATACAAGACAAACAACATTTGAAGCTGGTCTTGCCTTTAGTGCAACATACCATGACAAATATATTGAGACAATGCTGCTTACAGATATGCTTGGCAGATATGATTCATGGATATTTAAAACAGAGATAGGAGATGAGTATCATCTTAAAGAGTTTAGTTTCTATCCAAGTGTGATAATAATTTATCAATCACAAAAGTTTCTTAACTACTATTATGGGGTAAAAGAGTCAGAACAGATCGCAGGTGTCAGACCGGCATATACACCAAGTGACGGAGTACTTATCGGTGCCCAAACATACATTAGCTACCCTTTTACCAAAAAGCTCTCTGCCCTTGTAAATATGCGTGCTGACCTTATTCCAAAAACTGCTTATGACAGCCCTATCGTAAAAGACAGATTTATCTATTCTGGGCTTCTCTCTCTGATATATAAATTTGAATACTGATTTTTTATAAAACTCATCAAATATTAAGTGCCTCTTCTGTATAATAAACAAATTTTTATATATACATTTTCAAGAGGTAACAAATGCCAAAACGCACTGATATTAAAACTATTTTACTTATAGGTTCTGGTCCTATTATCATTGGTCAAGCTTGTGAGTTTGATTATTCTGGGACGCAAGCAGTAAAAACGCTTAAAGAATTAGGCTACCGTGTAGTACTTATCAACTCAAACCCTGCAACGATCATGACAGATCCTGAGTTCGCTGACAGAACATACATCGAGCCTATCAAAGAGGATATCATTGCAAAGATCATTCAAGATGAAAATGTAGATGCAATACTTCCTACAATGGGTGGGCAAACTGCACTAAATGTTGCAATGAGCATGCATGAAAAAGGAATGCTAGAAGGCGTAGAGTTTTTAGGTGCAGACCCGCAAGCAATTAAAAAAGGTGAAGACAGACATCTCTTTAATGAAGCGATGACAAAGATCGGTATGGACCTGCCAAAAAGTAGAAACGCATACAGTGTTGAAGAGGCGATAGAAGTTGTAAAAGAGATCGGTTTTCCTGTGATCTCTCGTGCATCATTTACACTCGCTGGTGGTGGTTCAGGTGTCGCTTACAACATGGAAGAGTTCAAAAAACTCGCACAAGAAGGTATCTCTGCTTCTCCAGTAAGCGAGATCGAGATCATGGAATCTATGCTCGGTTGGAAAGAGTATGAGATGGAAGTTATCCGTGACAAAGCGGACAACTGTATCATCGTATGTTCTATTGAGAACTTCGATCCTATGGGTGTACACACAGGTGACTCTATCACTGTAGCACCTGCACTCACACTTACAGATAAAGAGTACCAAAGAATGCGTGACGCATCATTTGCTATTTTACGTGAAGTCGGTGTAGATACTGGTGGAAGTAATGTTCAATTCTCAATAGACCCTAAAACAGGACGTATGATCGTGATCGAGATGAATCCTCGAGTTTCACGTTCATCTGCACTTGCATCAAAAGCAACTGGTTACCCTATTGCAAAAGTGGCAACACTTCTTGCAGTTGGCTTTACACTTGATGAAATTACAAATGACATTACAGGAACACCTGCTGCGTTTGAACCGGTTATCGACTATGTTGTTACTAAGATTCCTCGTTTTACATTTGAAAAATTTCCAGAAGCACAAAGTACACTCAGTACAAGTATGAAATCAGTCGGTGAAGTTATGGCTATCGGGCGTACTTTTAAAGAGTCTGTACAAAAAGCTCTCTGCTCACTTGAGACAGGACTTTGTGGTTTTGATGACATAGATGCTGATGATGATTTTGTAAAACATGAGATCCGTCGTCCAAACGCAGACAGAATTCTTTATGTTGCAGAAGGCTTTAGACGAGGAATGAGTGTTGAAGAGATGTTTGATACTTGTGCTATTGACCCATGGTTCTTATACCAAATGCAAGAGATGATAGAAGCAGAGGGAACTGTCACAGACAAAATTCTTTTTGATGCCGATTTTATGCGTAGAATCAAAGTCGATGGTTTCTCAGATAAACGTATCTCACAACTTATTTTGAAAAACTCTAATGAAAAAGTAAGTGAAGATCTTGTCTATGAAGCAAGAAAAAAACTTGGTGTTTCACTTGAGTTCAATGAAGTAGATACTTGTGCAGCAGAGTTTGAAGCATTAACACCGTATCTCTATTCAACTACAAACATCACAAAACTTCCAAATGTGACTTCTCGTAAAAGTGACAAGAAAAAAGTGCTTATCTTAGGTGGCGGACCAAACAGAATCGGTCAAGGTATTGAGTTTGACTACTGTTGTGTTCACGCTGCGTTTGCACTTAAAGAGATGGATATTGAAACTATCATGTACAACTGTAACCCTGAAACGGTTTCAACTGACTATGATACTTCAGATGTACTCTACTTTGAGCCAATTGACTTTGAACATGTACGTGAAGTGATTGAAAATGAAAATCCAGATGGTATCATTGTACACTTCGGTGGACAAACTCCACTCAAACTTGCGGACTCTCTTACAAAAATAGGTGCAAAGATAGCAGGTACTCCTTCTGCAGTTATTGATCTTGCAGAAGATAGAGAACAGTTCTCTGACTTTGTAAACCGTTATGGTCTTAAACAACCTGCAAATGGTTTGGCTCGTACAAAAGAAGAATCATATGTTATCGCTGAAAAACTAGGATTCCCTGTACTTGTACGTCCATCATTTGTACTTGGCGGACGTGGTATGCGTATCGTTTACTCTGAAGATGAACTACGCCAATATATGGATCTTGCAGTATCTGTTTCACACAATGCACCGGTTCTAATCGACAAATTCCTAGATCAGGCTATTGAACTTGATGTTGATTGTATCTCTGATGGTAAAGAGGTTTATATCGGAAGTGTTATGCAGCACATCGAAGAGGCAGGAATCCACTCAGGTGACTCTGCTTGTTCACTTCCTCCGGTAAATCTTACACAAGAGATGATAGAAAAAGTTGAGCAACAAACAAAAACCATCGCACTTGGTCTTCAAGTGGTAGGTCTAATGAACGTTCAATATGCGATCTACCAAGATGAGATCTATCTTATCGAAGTAAACCCTAGAGCATCAAGAACTGTACCTTTTGTAAGTAAAGCTACAGGTATGCCTCTTGCAAAAGTCGCTACTCGCGTTATGATGGGTGAAACACTTGAGAGCTCTTTGGCATACTATGACAAATATGACATCGTTGAAGAGCATAACGGTCTTCGTCGTCCAAAACTCAAAGGTCATGTATCTGTAAAAGAGGCAGTATTTCCATTCCATAAGCTCTATGGTGCGGACTTGGTACTCTCTCCTGAGATGAAATCAACAGGTGAAGTTATGGGAATCAGTAAAAACTTCGGTGTAAGTTTTGCAAAAGCACAACTGAGTGCAGGAAACAAGATCCCGACAAGTGGAACATGTTTCCTCTCTTTTGTTGATACTGATAAAAAATACGCAGCTGAAATCGGTCGTGGACTTATTAAGCACGGATTTAAACTTGTTGCGACAAAAGGAACACAAAAAGCACTTGAAGATGCAGGTGTAGCGTGTGACTTAGTACTGAAGATCTCTGAAGGACGTCCAAATATCGAGGACAGTATGAAAAATGACGAAATAGCAATGGCTATCAATACTTCAGATAATAACACAAGCAAAAAAGATGCAGTTGTTATCCGTCAAGAGGTTCTTAAACGCAGCATTCCATATTTTACGACTCTAAGTGCAGCTAGAGCATTAATTCTTGCTTTAGATGAGATGAAAGATGAACAATGGTCAACTTCGACAGCACTTCAAGACTTTCTAGTATAAAACAAAAAATAATTCTTACACAGACCGATACAACGGTCGGATTTTTGTCCCAAAACGGGACAAAGCTCGCTCATATTAAATCTCGCAGCACTTCAAAACCATTTATAAAGGTCTATGCCAATTTCAAAGCACTACATAAAGATGGTATGCGTATTCCAAATCGACAAAAGAATCGTGTTCGAAGAGCTAAACAAAGTAGTTTTATTATAAATAACATCTCATTTAGAGTTGCTCCTCTACCTTTAGAGTCAGCTGTTTTAAGAAGTTTACAGTGGAGTTACTCCACATCAGCCAATGAAAGTGGCAAAAACTACGCAAGAGTCTTTTGTGAAGAAAAAGCTGATATAATTATAGAAGACAAGATGGGCTTATATGAAAAGAGTGCATCAAAACTCTATAAGATCAATAATAGTAAAACAGTGAGGTTACGATGACAAAGCTAGTACAGGCTTTTTTAAGTGGTGTATTTTTTACATTTATCTTAGACTTTTTTATTATCCTCGGTATAAAGATAAACTATCTAGAAGCTCATAATATCAATGTTTACTACAACATTTTATTTGCAGATCATCAAAATATCTTTATTTTTCTATTTTTTACGATAATTATAGGCTACCTCGTAAGTTATGCATCTACAAAGAGTACCCTCATAGGTGTAGGTACACTTTTTGTACTTGCCTTTTCTACACTTATCCCTCCAGTAGGAGAAGCTGTTGGTGAGCTTATCTTACTTAAAAAAGATATAACGCTCAAAACAGATAAGTTCTCCTATCATGGTGATATCTACTATGATGGAAGAAAAGAGATTACATTTTATGATTATAAACTGAAAAAAGTTATAATTCTAAATAAAAATAAAGTAATAGGTGAATATTAAATGATAAAGAACAAACATATATCTTCAATAGCAAGTGGTGTAGCACTAGGTACGGCTGGAGTACTTATGATGAGTACACTCAGTGGGTGTGAACAAAAACAGCAAGAAGCACAAAATAAATTTTTAGTGATCGAACAACAGCCAAACGGAAAATACGTTGTCGTAGAAGAGATGCCGACAGAGGGTCCTTCACGAGCTATCATTCGTGAAAAAGATGCAGATGGAAGAGTGACTGAACGTTTCATGAACGAAGCAGAGATGAAAGCTCTCGCAGAACAAGAGTATAAAAAAGTAGAAAACGGAACAAGTGAAACACTACAAGAAAATGGCGGAAGCGGCGGTATGGGTCTTGCAGGTACGATCTTGGCAGTTGCAGCAGGAAGTCTACTTGGAAATATGATAGGGAATGCTCTTATGAACAATAAAAGCTTTGCTAGAAATGCAAGCAGTGCGAACAGAAGTGCATACAGCCGTTCAGCAGCAGCCAGATCTTCTAAAGCCAAAAGCAGTAGTAGAAAAAGTTTTTTTGGTGGCAGTTCTAGAAGCTCTTCTAGCAGAAGCAGCGGTGGATTTTTTGGAGGCTAGATAATGATAGTAACACAAAAGCTCAACGCGATTGATGATGCGACCTTAGAAGAGATAGGCTTTACATGGCATACTGACACGGATGGCAGTAAATATGTAAGTAATGAACTTGTCGAAGTAAGACAGGATGAAGCAGATGCTTATTATGAAGCGGTCAATGCTATTTATGATATGTATGTCGAAGCAGCTGAATATGTCATAGCAAATGATCTCTTTTTTGATCTTGGTATTCCTTTTAATCTTATTGAAGCGATAAAAAAATCTTGGGAAAATGATGTACATTGGCATATTTACGGACGCTTTGATCTCGCTGGCGGAATTGATGATATGCCTATAAAACTCATCGAATTCAATGCAGACACTCCGACTGCACTCTTTGAAACAGCACTCCTTCAATGGGGAATTCTAAAATCCAACAATATGGATGATGAAAAGCAGTTCAACAATGTCTATGATGCCATCAGTGATAACTTCAAAAGACTTGTTACACTCTTTGATGATACAAGCACTTTCGATGAACATTATGATGGTTGGAAGATTCTTTTTTCATCGGTTGAGGGAAATGATGAAGAAGAGGCGACAACAAGACTTCTACAGCAGATGGCCACAGATGCCGGATTTGTTACTCATTTTGAGTATCTTAACAATGTTCAATTTGATGAGAATGGAATCTATGATGCAGATGGGAATCCATATGAGTATTGGTTTAAGCTCTATCCGTGGGAAGATATAGCTACAGATGAACCTGAACTTGCTACGACACTGACAAATATTATGCTCAATCAAAAAGCGATCATTCTAAACCCTGCATATACCCTGCTTTTCCAATCAAAAGGGATGATGGCGATCTTATATGAACTTTTTCCTGATTCACCATATCTGCTTCAAACATCATTTGAACCGCTTAAAGGTATGAAACAAGTTGAAAAACCAGTATTTGGCAGAGAGGGAGCAAATACTAAAATATTAAACGCAGATGCTACTGTCATAACACAGACAGATGGTCCATATGATAACTACAAAAAAGTCTATCAAGAGTATGTAGAATTTCCAACAGATGTAAATGGTTCAAAATACCAAGCTGGAGTCTTTTTTGCCTATGAAGCCTGTGGATTGTCTTTTAGAAAAGGTGGGGATATTTTAGATAATATGAGTAAATTTGTAGGACATGTAATAATTTAAATATTTAAAGGGAAACGTTCCCTTTAAATCTCAAAATCTTGCATCTCTTGTTGCAAGTTTTCAACATAAGTTTCCATTGAACTTATCTTTTCATTAATATCATTTAAAATATTAACAAGTTTTGAACTGTCTTGAATAGTATGATCTATCTCTTCAACAATTGAAAATGATGAATCTTTTACTATTGAGATGATCGAAGATATTTCAACGGCAGCTTTTTGACTGCGTTCAGCAAGTTTTCTTACCTCATCGGCAACAACAGCAAAACCACGTCCATGTTCACCTGCACGAGCTGCTTCGATCGCTGCGTTTAGTGCGAGAAGATTTGTTTGGTCTGCAATATCTTTAATAAGATTAACCATCTCTTCAATTGAACCAGTTGATTCATCAAGAGATTTTGCTCTATCCATTAAGCTCTCTTGTGTTTGCTGAAAGTCATTTGTAGCCCATCCAAGAGAATTTTCAACAAGTACTTTTGTTTCACTTGAATCACTTTTGATATTATTAGCAGTATCTTCAATATCTTTGATAATATTTTGTAAATTCGTAATAATTTGATTTACTGGAGATTCTAAGAGTTTAATGTCATCATTTTCAATACTGACCAACTCTTTGAAATCTTTTTGTGCCAACTTCTCAAGTCTTTCGATCAATGGTAAAATAGCAGATTCCAGATATGCTTTACGCTGAGTGAACTCTTCTCTTCTGTCTCTGACAATAACATACGTTCTCTCAAGCTCATTATTTCTGTAAACAGGTATAACATAGACAAAAACAGGAATAGTTTCATTCGCCTTGTTTATAAGCTCAGCTGTTCCATAACCAGACTGTTTCTCTTTCATATCGAACTGTCCAACGATCTTACATACTTTACACTCTTTTGGATTCACAGGCCACAGAACTTTTCCTGCACCATCGATATTTTTGAGTTCAGTTGCATTCCAGCCTGTTAATTTTTCAAAATCTCGATTCCATTCGATAAATTTTCTATTTGGAAGAACTGCAAAAAGTGCTACAGGGTAATGATTTTTAAACTCATTCCAATAAAAGTTTTCTCTCTCCTCAATTTCAAAAATTGTTTTGATTTTGGTAACAATATCATCAGAAGCCAAACGTTCTTTCTCTTCTTCAGAAATATAAACATATGACGCTTCCAGATTTCTAATTTTTTCATCAATGAAAGAGAAATCATACTCTTTACTTTTTCTTGAAAACAAACCCATATCACTCCTTTAAGTTCTCTAACTATCGAATTATAACTCTTTGAATCTTTCAAATATCTTCAGTATATACTTTTAATTTTTTTCTGCCTCTTCAAATATCGTCTCAGCCATCTCTACAGCATCATTATCACCGTGAACTATAACTAGTATTTTATTCTCTTTGAGCATCTCTCCATATTTGTTTGCTAAGGCCTTTTCTATACCTATATCAACGAACCAAGCGGTCATCGCACCAGCACTTCCAAAAAGAACAGCACCACCTACCATTCCTGCAATAGCGGCCAAAATACGTCCAGTCGCCACTAAAGGACCAAAACCAGGAACCCAAAATAGAATACCTCCGGTCAGCAGTCCCCATAAAGAACCCCAAAAAGCACCCTGCTCACCCCAAAAGATCATATCATTATTCTCTTTATCATATTTAAATTCGTTCTTCTCTTCTTGTTCACCTTTTGCCAAAACAGAGATATATTTTTTCAAAACACCTCTTTCAAGAAGTAAATTTACAGCTTTTGCTGCTTCATCATACGTGTCATATACTCTTACAAATGCCTTTTTACTCATAATGTCTTCCTTATAATTAATATTACACTCAATTATTATAACCAAATTTCTAACAATAGTATTTGCGTTTGGACAATATTTAAATATCTATTCACAGTATATAATTGTATGGTATAATTCCGAAAATCATTTAAACAACAGATAAGTCAAGGAGATAGTCAGTGTTAGAAAATAAACGCCTATTTTCTATTGATAAATATATCTCTGTACTCCTTGTCATTTTCACTTCTCCTCTTTTTGCCCTTGATTCATTGACCTGCTATTCAGTACAGTTACGTAGTGCACCAAAAACGCTCTCATTACCATCAACTCTGCCTAGAGAGTGTAAAGAGATGACAATCGGTTCCTACACAACTCTTCGTTGTGGCTGCTATACCTCAGCGAAGATGGCAAAGACAAAGCTAATGCACTACAAGGAGAACTATCCAAAAGCGATTTTGGTTGAAACCTATAAATATAGATTTATAAAAGAAGAAGAAGCCCTAAAGAAAAGCATTCCTAAAAAGAGAACGAACAATCAAGTAAGGGACTGGAGTATTTTAACAACGTTATTTACAAATGAGCATTCATTTAGAGCTCTTCCCTCTACAACAGAGAATAAAGATTCTATACAAAAAGGGATGAAACAAGAACTGCTCAAAAATCGAGAGAACAAACAACAACTACTCTCAGAACAATCAAACTTCTATGGACTTTCACTACAGGGAAAATATGAGCAGTACCTCAACCAAAACTATCGATTTCGTGAATATACCGATTATGAATATGATTTAAAACTACAGTTCGATATTTTTAAAGATGGTTATTTTGAGCATAAAAAAGAGAATGCGATCGTAGAGAAAAAAGAGCAAATAGCATATCTTCAAAATCTTTCAAACCTATTAAAGAACAATTATGCAGAGCAGCTTCTTATTCTAAACGCAGTAACAGCACATATTAACTACGACTATTTTTCCAAACTAAACAAACTCTATGAAGAAGCACTTAAACACCGTATGAAGGACTATAACAACTCTTTGAGCACTCAAAGTGACATTGAAGAGCTTCAACAGATGCTTAACAGATTTAAAAAATCAGCAAATATCTATAAAAAGCATCAAAATAGTACGGTACCAAATGATGTCTATGAACTTCTATCGAATATTGAGAAGATCAAACTGCAGGATTTTAAAACTATCACTACCTATGCCAAAGAGAACAATCCAGATGTGCAACTCCAAAAAGCACGTTTAAGTCTGCTCGATGAGACACCCTCTTACAGTGATGAAGTAAAAGTAAATGTATATGCACACAGACGAATGGTCGATGAGATGGGTTGGTATAACACCCTTGGAGTTGAAGCAAAACTTCCTCTTGATTTTAGTGCACACGAACGCAAAAAAGTATTAGAGCTTGAACAACTCTCCAGTAAAATAACCCAAAAAAGCTGCGAAAGCATCACCCAGAGTAAACTACTTTCACTCTTTGAGAACTTTACAGATATGCAGCAACTCATCACAATAGATAAAGATGACATCTCTTTTTTACAAAGAAGAGTCAAACGTTATGAGATAATACAACAAAACACTATTCCCAATCTAGATTATAATCCTGAAGATAAGATTCTAAAACTTTCACAAGATATTCTTGATCTTCAGCTGAACATAGATACAAAGAAAGTTACACTTTTTAAAATTCTCACTAATATTGCTTTTTTGAGTAATACTTCAGACATTTCACATCTTATCAAAGGTCTACAATGATACCCTCTTCTATCACTTCTCAAGCCAATTGTCAACGAAAATCCCATCGCCTGACAATACCAATACAGATCATTATAGACCAAAAGACATATCAGCTCAACAACTGGTCTGCACACGGGTTTCAAGTACAAAATCTGGAACTTGAACTTGAGTTAGATCAAACAATAGATGCTACCTTGATCCTTCCCACAGGTGGAGCATCCATTCTTTTGAACATTAAAGCCAAGCTCAAAAATATCTACCAAGACTTTTATGGTTTTGAGATCATTGAGATAAGTGATAAAAATTCCCGCGTCCTCAGACACTATGCCTCACTTGCCATTGATGGTAACTACAATCATATAGATGATCTCTCAGGTGATCTCTTTATGATGGATGTTGCAACACCCATAAAAGAGCCCATAGCCTTAACTGACAAAGAGTCCAAAAAAGTACATAAGAGTTTCCTAAGAAGAGCCTCTATTTATACTGTTTCAGCACTGATACTTTTAATGATCATCTTTAGTACCTTTATCTATAACTATCTTATCGTTGCACAAAACACTGGACTCATATCTGGAAATGCTCATAATTACAATGCACCAAAAGATGGGCTCTTAGAATCCTTGTATGTCAAGAACAATCAAACTGTCGCAAAAGGACAACTCCTTTTTGAGATGGAGAGTCAGAATGAAAAAAAACTTTTAGCCAATAAAAAAGAGCAAAAAAAACTACTTGAAAAACAGCTCAAAGAGACACAAAAACTGCTCAACAACATCAAATATACAATACGTCAAAAATTTCAGGAGATCAATACGATCAATAAGAAAGAACGTAATGAGCTTCTAGTATCAAAAAAAGAAGCTCTCGAAAACTATAAAAGAGCAAAATATCTATACACACACCATTTGATAACCAGTGTCCAGTTTAGTCAGATCCAAAACCAGTACCTGCAATTTCAAACTAGATATGATGAAGTGGTACTACATAAAAGTGCTACGACCAAAGATGCACTTCTTGCAGATCAAGGGTTTATCAAGAGTCAAGATCAAAAGATCTCTCTGCAAAGAATGATAGATAAACTCGCAATAGATATCAAGCTCACTGAAGATGAGATAACCACCCTGCAAAAAGATATAAATGCAAGTGTTGTTTTCGCTCAAGAAGATGGTATCGTACACAATATATATCATAAAGAGCACAGCTATCTGAAATTTAGTGACAATGTACTCACACTTGAGACAAAACAGCAACCTTATATACTTACAAAACTGCTTTCTGATAAAATCGACAATATCCATCTAGGCGAACCTTGTCTAGTCTATTCTAAACGTCTCAATAAATTTTTCAATGCGCATATTGTCGGTATTGGTTACTCAATAACCGAAGGTAGCACGACCAATACTGTCGAGATCTCTCAAAATGAGATTCCTATCCGTATTGCCTTTGATAATCCAGATGTACATTTTCATCTCAATGAGTACCTCAAAGTCTATTTTCTAAACAGTTCAGAAGTTGCACAAAAGATCATGCGAATTCTGCCACAAAATCTGATCTTGCTCTAACGGGTTATCATGAAACGATTTGGACAGGAGAGTGCCTATAGTTCACTGATAAAACCGACAATAGTCTACTTCTCACTCTCAATGTTCCTGCTTTATATCTCACTTCCCTATATGCACTATGTTCACAAAAGTATCATCGTAGGAGCTGCGTTTATCGGAAGTTGGCGTTATTCATTGATGCTGCTTAACTATATTCGAGCCTATATCTATGCCAAAAAACGCTATCCTGAGTACCTTAAAGCGATCGAAAAGCTTCCCCAAGACAAACGCTACCCACAACACCTCTACATTATCATTCCTTCCTATAAAGAGGATGCATGGGTAACAACAGAGGTTTTTCAAGCACTCTTTAGTGAACTAAATCAGCTTAAATGCACAACGACCATTGTAGTAGCGACAGGAACACCTCAAGAGGATAGTGTTATCAGAAATGTATATGATGCCCATCCATCTACAGATTCCATCTCTCTTATTTTACAAAGACAGTCAGATGGTAAACGTGTAGCGATGGGACATATGCTACGCGTTGTCGCAAAAGATACAGATAAGAACAATTATGATGATACTATCACTGTTTTTATGGATGGCGACACCTATCTGCCTCTGAACTCTTTAAAGAAAACCCTTCCGTTTTTTATGTTAGATAAAAATCTTGGAGCCATTACAACAAATGAAGTGGCATATATCAACTCAAAATCCAGCTGGTACAAAGAGTGGTTCAACCTAAAATTCGCACAACGTCACGTACTTTTTCAGTCACAATCTCTCTCAAAAAGAGTCTTGACACTTACAGGACGCTTCTCTGTTTTTCGTACTTCTGCTGTTATTACAGAGGAGTTTATCTCGACTATCGAGCATGATATTATTGTCGATCCGTCATATGGAAAGTTTCGTTTTTTAATGGGTGATGATAAAAGTTCTTGGTACATTCTCATGAAACATAACTACAATATGCTCTACCTTCCCGATGTACTTGTCTATCCGCTCGAGAGCCGAGACACACAGTTCCTTAAGATCAGCCGTTTCCTGCCATATCGCTGGTATGGAAACACACTTCGTAATAACAAACGTGCAAGAGCCCTTAAAGACCAACCGCTTTTTATCCGCTATCTGCTTATCGATCAGATAGTTTTGATGTGGACCTCTCTTGTTGGAGTCGCTGCCGCTCTTTTTCTAAGCATATTTGTCCACATTGTCTATCTGCCTCTGTATTTCTCTTGGATCATACTCGTAAGGCTCTTTCAGATGTTCGTATTTGTCTATTTTGGACATCGTGTCTCTATGCTTACGCTGCCTATTATGCTCTACTCGCAATGGATGGGTGCATACATAAAGATAAAGTCATACTTCCATCTCTCTGACCAAAAATGGTCAAAATCGGGAGAAGAGCAAAATGCCCATAGTGATGCTGATTTTATCAAGTATGCTTTTTTCCGTTTTTATGCACCCTTTCGTATGTACTTCTACATAGCTCTTTTCCTCTTTTTCATACTGACGCTCTATACAGGTATTTTTAAAATACCCCGATATGAAGTATTTGCCGCAGATTATGAACCATCAAGAAGTGTACTCTTTCAGGCACAGACAGATGATGGCAAAGATGATGCGAAGGCTTTAAATGCTCTTATTGCTTCAGTTGCGGACTATACGACCATTTTACTTCCACAAGGAACTTTAGATGTCTATGAACCGCTTGTTATCAAACGCAGTCACATTACTTTAAAAGGTGACAACACCACCCTCCTTTCCCACCTCAAAGGAGAGTACAAAAGCGTAATGAGCATCTCTGGTAAACGCAGCAGATATATTGGAAAAACAGCAGAATCAATGTATGGGCATATTCACACAAAGATCACTACAAAATTTGATATAAAACCAAAAACACTACTTTTAATTGAGCAAAAAAATGACTACGACTATGTTCATAATGTTCTAGGCTCACAAAAATGGTACAGAAAATACCCAACCCTCCGCGCAGAGATAGTGGAAGTTGCAAAATTTAAAAACCCTGTTCTAACCACAAGCTTTCGCGTAAAGAGTCGCATAGATAAAGGAGCCTCTATCTATGAAATATCTCCAGTAACCGATGTAACTTTAAAGAACATCACTTTTGATTCTATCTACAAAAGTGAAAAATACAACTATATTTATAAAAACTCACGAAAAGATCTGATGATAGACACCCTGCATCTTTTATATGCCTCTTACATCCATTTAAACAATATCACTATCAAGAACAGTGGCTCAAATCCTCTTGTTTTTGAGCGCTGTTACTACTGTGATGGTAAGAACATCACTATTGATGGAGCCATAAACAAAGGCAAGAAAGGAAACGGATACCTGCGTTTCAACAAAAGCTTTCATATCACTCTCCATGATGTCTCAGTGAAGCATATTCGCCATATTGTCTTTCAGTGGGCGAGTGCATACAACAGGATAGATAATCTCTATACAGAGGTCGATATTAACTTTCATGGCGGTAGCAGCCATGATAATCTCATTACAAATGTAGTGTATAATGTCGACAAAACGAAGCATAAATGGGGTAGAGTCTACATCACACCAAAAGATGCTTCTTGGGCACCGCCAGACCTAGGTTCAAATATTGTAAAGGAAAAAAGATGAAATTTACTCTTCTGACACTGATTGTTGTCATTCTCTTTAGTGGATGTAATCTCAGAAAACCACCTGAGACCTTAGATCAGGATCTGGTGTATGATGAGATACCTCTTTATGAGGACAATACCAGTTTTGCACCTTATGACTATACACAATTTCAACCTGTTCTGGATCAGAGCAAATTACAAGTTTATCATGAAGATGCTGTAGGCTACGGAGATTTTGCAGATAAAAAATTTCCACAATTCTATGCTGATATAAATCAAGACCTGCATTTTGTAATTGATAAAAAAGCAAATACTCTTAAAGTACGCTCTGAACTTAGAGAAGGACCAAATAGCTGGAGCACTGCAGATACAGAAGGTCATTTTTGGGTTGCTACGCTGAGATGCTTAAAACCAAAGGTAGGCATCACATCCTACACATGGATGCAGGTTCACGGAACAAGTGATAGTTATAACTACCCAATACTGAGACTACTTTGGATAAGAGACAGAGAGGGTGTTTATGACCACATCTGGGCGATCGTCATAGTAAGTGATCCTGATACTCCAAAAATCTATGAGTATATAGACCTGGGGCCTCGTCCAGATGATTTTTTTAGTGCTCAAGTCCATGTCAAAAATAATATTTTGGACATACTCATAAATCATAAGCTCAAAAGAACCATCAATGTCACTTATTGGGAAGATGTACAGAACTACTTTAAAGCAGGTGTATACATCGATCGTTACAGTGATGGAGGAGCCGTATCTGCTATTTTTCAAGATCTTCACTTCTATGATGATTCATCAAAAGTCGTACTGGCGCACCACTAAGTATGATAGGCATAGATATTATCAAAACAGCTCGTATGCAGAAGCTGATGGAAAGATTTCAAGAAAAAGGTTTACAAAAATTTCTTTGTGAAGAGGAGATCGCACTTGTCGGGTCTTATAAAACAGCAGCGGGATTCTGGGCTGCAAAAGAGGCATTTTCAAAGGCAGTGGGAACAGGAATAGGAGCTGAGTGCTCTTTTAAAGATATAAAGATCTACAAAACAAAACAGGGTGCTCCCCGCCTTGCACTCTCCAAAAAAATCGTAGAGAGATTTAACATTCTAAACGCAGCACTCTCTATCACACATGATGGAGAGTATGCCATAAGCGTCGTGACAGTGACACTAAACTCAACCGCCCCCGACAAAGTCAAGCAGTTCTAGTTTATCACCATCTTTTAAGATATAACTATCCCAACTGTCTTGCTTGATGATGTTCATATTGACAGCCGCAGCCATCACTTTATCTATAAGATCAAGTTTTTCCAATACAACTAAAAGTGTTGTATTGTCTTGGAACTCTTTTTCATGTCCATTTACTATTAATTTCATTTTTTCTCTTACGCGTTAATTTGCAAAATTGTAGCGATTTAGCTTAAATTTTGTATTAAAGTTTTGAGATATATTTTGCAACTGCGTTTATCTCGTCATCACTTAAGTTTGAAACCTGAGATTTCATCACTGTTTTCATAGATCCACCATATGTTCCGTCTTTGTATCCATGAAGTGCTGTTACGATTTTCGCTTCGTCCCAACCTTTTATGATCTGTGATTTTCCAAGTGCTTTTTTCTCTGCGTTTTTACCATGACATCCTGCACACTTGACAAAGAGCTTTGAACCGTCCACTTCTGCTTTATCTATTGTTGCTACCTCTTTTGGAACGACTTCAGTTTTCACTTTTTCAACTTCAACAACAGGTTTTTTTTCAACTTTTTCTTCTGTTTTAGTCACTTTGGCAACAGGCTTTTGCGCTGCTGGTTCAACTTCTTTTTGAGCCACTTGCTCTACTTGCTTTTGAGGCTCTGCTGCTACAGCTTTCGTCTCAACTCTTTTAACGCTCTGCTCTTGTACTTTTTGCTCTGAGCCTTGTTGCTCTTTCTTCTCTTGTGAACATCCTAAGATAAAGAGTGCCGAAACTATCAATAATAGTGTTTTCATTTTTTCCTCCGAAATATTGTGTTACTTATTGTACAACATTTTTAGATATAATTGCGTTAAATTTTTAAGGCGAAACTCATCTATGCACTTTGAACCATATCCATTTGAAAAACTCACAAAACTTTTAGAAGGTATCACACCCAACGAGGGCTATTTTCCATCTGTATTAACGATCGGAGAGCCACAGTTCGAGACACCTGAATTTATACAAAAAGCACTTGCAGACAACGCATATCTTTTAAAAAAATATCCAAAAACAACAGGCGAAGCAGTACTCAGAGAAGCACAACGCAGTTTTGTTGCAAAAAGATTCAATGTTACTCTTGAAGATGCACAGATCATTCCGACATTTGGTACACGTGAAGTGCTCTTTAACTTTCCACAGTTTCTACTCTTTAACAAACAAAATCCGGTCATGGCATATACCAACCCTTTCTATCAGATCTACGAAGGTGCAGCAATCGCTACACGTTCAAAGGTCATTCATCTCAACCTAAACGCAGCGAACAACTTTAAACCGCAGATGAACGAAGATGAGCTCAAAGAGTGTGACCTTGTAATCCTAAACTTTCCAAACAACCCTACCACTGGAGTATTGACAGTAGAGGAGCTTGGAGAGTGGGTAAAACTGGCATTAAAATATGACTTTGTACTGCTTAACGATGAGTGCTACAGTGAGATATATACCAACAAACCTACTCCCTCTCTGCTTGAAGCGGCAAAGTTAGTAGGAAATGATGATTTTAAAAATATTTTGGTCATCAATTCCATATCAAAACGCTCTTCTGCACCAGGACTGCGTTCAGGTTTCATCGCAGGTGATGCGAAGATACTCAAAGAGTATATGAAGTACAGAACCTATATAGGCTGTGCATCTCCACTTCCACTACAGTATGCAGCAGCAAAGGCATGGAGCGATGAAGCCCATGTAGCTGCCTCAAGAGAGATATATAAAGCGAACTTTGCAGTAGCAAAGAAAGTACTCGGCACAGAAGTACCAGAGGCGACCTTTTACCTCTGGATACACGTCGGTGATGCTCTTGCGTTTACCAAACGTCTCTACAAAGATTACAATGTAAAGGTTCTTCCGGGTGAGTTTCTCGCACGAGAAGATGCAAAAGGTGAAAACCCTGGTATCGGTTTCATCCGAATAGCACTTGTAGAAAACCCTAAAAAAACAGAAGATGCACTATTAAGAATTAAGGAATGTATGAATGAGCAAAATTAAAGCGTTAAAAGAGAAAGTACTAAAAGCCCAACAAGATGGTGACATAGCAGCACTCTATGTACTTGAACAAGAGGCACATGAAACCTTTGATGAAAATGCTCTGCAGGGGTTTTATGCCAACATCCTTGATCTGGCACTTGAAAAACTCACAGATACTCTTGAGGCACACCGTGTTATGGATATGAACGAAGTTCAGGACTTTGCAACACTCCGTGCACTCTATGAGTATGCCATCGAGCACTACTCAGCAGGTGAGCTCAACGATGCAGCGGCACTCTTTGAAGTTCTCAGCGGTTTGAGCAATGACAAAAAGTTCTCAAACGCAGTGAAGCTTCACTGGATAGCAGCTTCAGAAAAACTCCCTTTTGACGATTTCTTAGACAAGATTGCGGACATCGAAGCAACACAAAAGATGGGCACATTCTACATAAGCGAATTTAAAAAAGAGGCACAAGAGTTGCTAGATAATACCCAAGATAAAGGGGAATAGCATGAAAATACATTTTATTGGGATTGGTGGTATAGGTATCTCAGGACTTGCACAGTATATGCACTTTAAAGGGCATGAAGTAAGCGGTTCTGACATCAAAGATACTCTTATTACAAAAAAACTGCGAGAGATGGGCATCAGTATCACTGTACCTCACTCTGCAGATGCCATCACTGACCAAGATCTTGTTGTTCATTCTGCTATTATCAGCCCTGAAAATCCAGAAGTCGTTGCAGCCAAGGCAAAAGGCATCGAAGTTTTGGCACGTCGTGAAGCACTGCTAAAAATTCTTGATGACAAGAAGGTCTATGCCGTTGCAGGTGCACACGGAAAAAGTACGACAAGTGCGATTTTAACCTCTATCATGGAGGGTTCAGCGATCATCGGTGCAGAGTCCAAAGCATTTGGCTCGAACGTACGCTACGATGCTTCAAGTGATGTACTGCTCTTTGAAGCGGATGAGAGTGACGGTAGTTTTGTAAACTCAAATCCCTACTGCTCTATCGTCATAAACGCAGAACCCGAACACATGGAGTACTACGACTACAACTACGAAAGATTTTATGAAACATACAAAACCTTTATCAATCTCGCTCCACTGAAAGTACTAAACGCAGAGGATCCTTTTCTTGCTACACTTGTAGATGAAGTAGATGCAAAATGGCTCTATCCAAGCAAAGATATCAAAGATATCGAATTCGTACTTATCAACAACGAACCGCACACACGTTTCACTTTTAGAGATTTTGGAACTTTTGATGTTTGGGGATTTGGAAAGCATATCGCTCTGGATGCGGCACTTGCTATCTTAGCGGCAAATGAATCTATGGAGATCGAAGATATACGCAAAAACCTTCTGACATTTAAGGGAATCAAAAAACGTTTCGACATTGTAGGTTTTGAGCATGACAGTGTTATCATCGATGACTACGGACACCATCCTACAGAGATAAAAGCGACATTCGAGTCTGTAAAAGAGTACGCACAGCTCAAAGGCTTTGACAAGATCACTGCCATCTGGCAGCCACACAAATACTCACGTACCATTGACAACCTCGATGAGTTCACGAAGTGTTTTGACGGTGCAGCAGAGCTTATCATCCTCCCGGTATGGTCAGCTGGAGAAGCACCAAGAGAGATAGACTTCAAAGAGCGTTTTAAAGAGTACAACCTCACGATGGCAGATAAAATCTCCCGCGCGAACAACACCATAACGGTCATAAAAGACAACAAAGATCTTGAGACACTTGACAAAGGTCTTATCATCGGATTTGGTGCTGGTGACATCACCTACCAGATAAGAGGGATCGCGTAGTGGCGTACATCGTATCTTTTGTTCTGTTAGTTGCACTTTTCTATGCGATGCACTACTTTACAGAACTTACAAAGATGCACAGAATATCCATCACTGGTGTTCTCTTTTTCGTCATCTACGGTGCCATAGCGTACAATACCTACCAACAAGAGCAGAGTGAAAAGATACTCTCTGTCATCACAAAATACAATCAAGGAAAAACCATCAAGTGTAAGCAAAGAGAAGTAAACTCCTCAACCTACTCCCTAAGTGTCGGAACCTACACTTTTATAGGCAAAGAGAACACTCCCCATTATGCAGAGATGATTAGTGCAGCAGACTGTGAATAACAAAAGAACAAAAATAGACAAGCTCATAGACCAACTCGATCTGGCAGAGCACATAAGCCAGTTTAGTACATTTTTCTCCCGTGAGCACTCGCTCTACATCGAGGGAGATCAAGAACTCCACTTCAAGTACATCAAAGAGCTCGACAAACTTGAGTTTAAAGCACCTCCAAAAGTTGCAGACTTTTTTGAGATACACGGACACCTGAAAAAACACGGTGTACTCGGATTTGAGCAGATATTTGAGATAGTAAAGGTAGTACGCTACTTCCGCTACTTTAAAAAACGTGAACTTGAGGGGCTCATAGGCGAATGGATGGAGAAGTTCATCATTCCCGAACAGTTCCTGGAGATAGAGAAGTACTTCACACACAACGGAAAGTTCGAAGAGAACCTCGATGAGAATCTTTTTGGTCTCTCCGAGCGTATAAAAGAGCACAAGAACAACATCTCCTCTTCGCTCAAACGCCTTATGTCAAGCTCAAAACTTGCAGGGTACCTTGTCGATACACAGATACACCTCATAAACAATGAAGAGTGTCTGCTTGTACGCGGTGGATTTAATCATGTACTAAAAGGTGCCGTGCTTGGAAGAAGTACCGGTGGATTTTTCTATGTTGCACCTGACAGTATCTTAAAATCAAAAGAGAAGATACGCTTCATCGAACAAGAGAGAGAGGCTATCTTCTATGCCTACACAAAAGAGTTCTCTACCAAGCTCTATGAACTACAGCCTTTTATCAAGTTCATAGACAAAGAGTTTACTAAGTTTGACAACTATCAAGCACGTGTACTCTTTGCAAAGAGTAAAAACCTACAGCTTATCAAGAGTAAAAAAGATTCTAAAATTGTGCTCAAGGATTTCATCCACCCTGCCCTGCACAAAGCAAAACCCATCAATGTGGGTTTCTCTAAAAATATCCTAATGATAACAGGGGTAAACGCAGGTGGTAAAACGATGCTGCTCAAGTCCATCTTGGCCTCTGCGTTTATGGCGAAGTACATCATCCCTATGAAACTCAACGAGACAAAGTCCCACATCGGAAACTTCAAGGCCATCGAGGCTATCATAGATGACCCGCAAAATGTCAAAAATGACATCTCGACATTTGCAGGACGTATGCAGCAGTTTTCACGCATATTTGAGTACAGATCTGCTCTTATCGGGATAGATGAGATAGAACTCGGAACAGACTCTGATGAAGCGGCCGCACTCTTTAAGGTGATACTTGATGATCTGATCCGACGAGGACAGAAGATAGTCGTCACTACCCACCACAAACGACTTGCCGCACTGATGGCTGACCGTGATGATGTGGAGCTGATGGCTGCCATCTATGATGAAGAGGCACGAAAACCGACCTATGAGTTCATGCAGGGTATCATCGGAAAAAGTTACGCTTTTGAGACTGCAAGCCGTTACGGCATCTCACACAAACTCGTGCAAGAGGCAAAAAGCGTCTACGGAGACAACTCTGAAAAACTCAGTATGCTCATAGAGCGTGGCTCACAGCTTGAGAGAGAGCTCAAACAAAAACACCAAAAAGCAGATGAAAAGCTCCAAGAACTCGAGAAAAAAGAGCGCGCACTCAAAGAGCAGAGAGAAGCACTGCATCTTGAACTGCAAAAACAAAAAGCAGAGCTCAAAGCATCGTATGAGAGTGCCATCGCACAAGCAAAACAAGCAGCTCGCGAGGGTGATACACAAGCCATCCACAGAGCTATGAACAAAGCAAAACAACGCTTACCGCAAGAACAAAAAGAGCCAAGTGTAAGAGAGATAGAGTTCAAGGTCGGTGATGAAGTCAAGTACCATAC
>Ga0256828_1000313_pt1 | contig 33625 bp, 46 predicted proteins | sample CV88metaG_FD_185993 | JGI IMG/M metagenome (GOLD analysis project Ga0256828, IMG submission 185993) | Hydrothermal vent microbial communities from East Pacific Rise, Pacific Ocean - CV88 | ecosystem: Environmental > Aquatic > Marine > Hydrothermal vents | place: Pacific Ocean: East Pacific Rise...
TCATCCACCAAAACATCACACCCAAGCCCAAAAGCAACCCGCCAAGTACCTGCACCCAGGCACTCAGAAGAATACTCTTATGTACCAGAGCATGATGCATCGTATTGTCAATTTTAACCCCTGCAAATTTGGCGGTATGGATCAACAGGGAGACGGCAAGATCCTTGTCCGGCATCTCCTGGTGACAACTGAGACAGACACCTCTTCTGTCAAGTCTGCTTCTGGTTTCATTGTCAAGTGCCTGTGAGAGTTTCCAGTGGTCGCCTACGGTTTGCAGCTGGCTGCCGTTCTCATCGACAAAACGGGAGAGGTCATCTTTGAGGTTGGGAATAGCGGGCATCTGTTCATCGGTTCGGTAGGGGAGGACTCTCCTGTCCGCACTCATCAAATCCACGATCGTCGTTTTACTCTGGTCGGCAAAATATTTCCCACCCTCTATACCGTAGCCCAGCGCTTTGGCAGAGTCATGACATGAACTGCATGTTCTGGCCTTCTTGCTGATCGTATGGGGGTTGACAGGTGACATGACAATAGAGTTGACACCCTCTTTGCCCCTTCCCTCTTTGTTGGGGATTTTAAAGATATGATTGTGCAGTTTTGCCTTTCCGTCTTTACCGATCACTGTCAAGATAACTTGACACCCCGGGATAACAGGCGAGATACGCCCCTCCCCGTTCTGTGCCAGTGCCGGGTTTTCCCAACGCAGATAGGAGCGTGTCTCCGTCACCTTTCCGTCCACCAGAAAATTTTTCAGGTTGTGCAGTTCACCCGTTACCCCGTTACGGTGTGTCATGGAGGCGGCCAGATAGTCAGGATTCTGCTTGCCCCCGGAGTAGTCTATCTTGACATGGCAACCGTAACACTGCGGCGCCCAGGTGGCATGGCAGGTATAACACTCCAGCCTGTCAGTATGGGCTTTGATCTGATCCATCGCCACCAATCCCTCTTTGGAGATCTTATGTGCTTTTTTCAGCAGTTTCAGCGGTTTCAGCGTAATATCTTTTCCTGATGCAAGATGCATTACCACTTCATTTCCTTTTTTCACTGCCTTTGGCATGGGGTTTCCCCGTGCGGAGAGAAGGTAGCCGTCTCCCTTGTCTTTAGGGACAAAGCCCTGCTTCAGATACGTTGCCAGTGTCTTCCCGACACCTCTCGCCTTGCCTGTTTTGGGAGAGGTTTTGAACTCATCACTGTAACCCAGCGGCAGCTCCCATGGGTACTTGTCTGTCGTACCGTGGCAATCCTGGCACTCTATCTCCACGGCTCCCAGATTCGCACCCACGTTAAACCCGTCACCATGGTGGTCTATGGAGGTATGGCAGTCCTGACAGAGCATTCCTTTACTGTAGTGAATATCTTCCGTCAGATGCAGGTAACGCTTGGTATGCAGCTTGGGCTGTCCGTTCCCCCTGGCATCGAAATTGGCCTGGTACTCCGTCTCCATCAAGCCCTGGTAACTCACCCCGATACGTTTGCCCCGGTTGTGACAGGTCGTACAGGTCTCCACAGGAATACCCGAATACTGTTTGCCGTGTACCGTCACTTTGACTTTTCGTGAAGACTGTATGGCATGCACCAGAAGATGCCCGCTTGCATTTTTGTCAATCGTCGGGTCATTTCCCTCATAATACCCTTCATTCGAATAGGGAATATGGCATGAAGAGCAACCGATCCCACGGTAGTCTCCTCTTCTTTTTCGTCCTTTTCCTCCGGTGTGGCAGCGCAGACACTCCTGTCTGAGATAGGTATAGACAGAGAGCGTGGGGTCTTTTTCTATCTCCTCTGCCGTAGGGGCAGGGGGAAGGGGTTTCATCTTTTTTGGAAAGCCCTGCGGTTCTTTTTTTGCCACGCTTTTCATGTAGGCAGCATAAATATCGGTACCGATACGCCTATGGATATTTTCATTGCCAAAGTTACTGTGGTTATGGTCATACCCGTCTTTCGCGCCAAATCCCCACAGCGCCCCGTGTATCTTCCCCGCTTCCGTCGCCATAAGATTGTTCCACTGGGCGGCAACCTGTTTTTTGTGGCACATGCCGCAGGTGTGCACATTGATCCACGGACTACCCGGATCCGGGTAGAATGCTTTGGGGCCTTCATTCTCCTCAAAATATTCCGGTGTACCCTTATGTGCTTCTGCTTTGGCAGAGGCTTCCGGATTTCCCCCATGGCAGACAACACAGTCATTGCCTGTTACATCCGCTTCATCCGCTTTGAGGAATATCTGCTTCATCATTTTGGATTTATGCGCTCTGATATGCTCGATACCTTTATGGCAGGAGAGGCAGCGATTTGATGTTTTTGAAAAAACAGATACTGTAACACATATCGCTAAAATAATTATTTTATTTATCATTATGTACCCTTATTTCGAAATATGATTATATCTAAAAAACCGTACTTATTCATATTATCTTTACCCGATTATGTTATAATCTTTAAAGTAAACTTATAATATATGGGAAACGATTGATGAGAAAACTGATAATATACGGGTTGATTACACTCTTTACATTTGCCCACGCCAAAATGGTTGACGGTATTGCCATGATCGTAGAAGGGGAAGCCGTTACAACTTCCGAGATACGTACGGTGCAACACCAGCTGAATATCCCCAAGTCGCAAGCTGTCGACCTGCTGATTCAGGACAGGCTGCAAAAAGCGGCGATGAAAAACATTGTTGTTTCAGACGATGAAGTAGATAAAAAAATAGCCCAGATTGCGGCACAAAACAGTATAACTGTCCCAAAGATGCAAAAGATCCTGAAAAAGAGCGGGACTTCATGGAGCAAATACCGTACCTCGATCAAAGAGAGTATCAAAAAAGAGAAGTTCTACAAAGACAAAGTGGTCTCAACCATTTCTGCACCGACAGAAGAAGAACTCAAACTCTTTTACAACAACCATAAAAACGAGTTCATTATCCCGGCAACGATCAGTGTTATCGAATACACTTCCAAATCTGAATCTGCCTTGAAAGACTTTCTTCAAACCAAAAAGAAGAAGGGAATCAAAAGCCGTTCTCTGAAAAAATCGACCAAAAATCTCAACCCTGCCCTGCTAAACAGGTTATTGCAGACACAAAACGGCTCTTTCACACGCCCTATCAATGCCGGAGACAGATACATAAGCTATAAAGTACTCTCCAAAAGCGGGAAAAGAGAGATGCCGTTTGAAGCTGCCAAAGGTGCGGTTGCAGCACGCTGGAGACAGCAACAGCAGGGCAAAGCGCTGAAAGACTATTTTCAAAAAATGAAAACAAGTGCCAATATACAAATCATTAGAAAGTAACAAGGGAAACAATGGGATTAAAATCTGACAAATGGATACGTGAAATGTCTCTGAACGAAGAGATGATTACACCTTTTTGCGAGGGGTTGATAGGAGAAGGGGTCGTCAGTTACGGACTCAGCAGTTACGGGTACGATATCCGGGTTTCCGATGAGTTTAAAATTTTTACCAATATCAATGCGGAAGTTGTAGACCCGAAAGATTTCAATCAAAACAATGTGGTCGACTTTAAAGGAGAAGTCTGCATTGTCCCCCCAAACTCTTTTGCACTTGCACGTACGATTGAATACTTCAAAATGCCAAGCGATACGCTGGCTGTCTGCCTGGGGAAAAGCACCTATGCCCGTTGTGGCATCATTGTCAATGTGACACCCTTTGAACCGGGATTCGAAGGGCATATTACCATTGAAATTTCCAATACCACTCCACTGCCGGCCAAGATCTATGCCAATGAGGGTATCGCACAGGTACTCTTTTTGCAGGGTGACGAACCGTGTGAAACCACCTACTCTGACAGAAGCGGGAAATATCAAAGCCAGACAGGCATTACGCTTCCGAGAATTTTAAAACAACACTGATTTCATAGTAAAAATCTTTCTGCTTGAAGTGGTATTTGGTACCACTTTAACACTTTTGGGCCCTCTCTTCAAAGAAAGCAAAATCAACTTATATGCTTTTACTCTCTTTTGTGCTACAATGCCAAAAATTCCTATAATATGTAAGCAAGGTATGAATGAAAAATTTAATTATAGTCGAATCACCGGCAAAGGCACGAACCATTACAAACTTTTTAGGCAAAGAGTACAAAGTGATTGCATCCAAAGGCCATATCAGGGATCTTCCCAAAAGTACTTTTGGTATTACCATCGATGACCAGACAGGTGACCTTGTACCCAAATACTCCATTCCAAGAGAAGCGAATCCCACAGTCAAAGAGCTGAAAAAACTTGCCAAAGAGGCAGAGACTGTCTATATTGCGACCGATGAGGACCGCGAAGGTGAAGCGATCGGGTACCATATTGCCAAAGCGATCGGGAAGGTCCCTTCGGAACTTCCTCGTATCGTGTTTCATGAAATTACAAAATCTGCCATCGAGCATGCCCTTGAAACACCTCGAAAAATAGATATGGACTCCGTAGATGCGCAGCAGACACGAAGACTGCTCGACAGAATAGTAGGATATAAACTCTCCCCTCTTCTTGCAAGCAAGATCCAAAAAGGGCTTAGCGCGGGGAGGGTACAGAGTTCCACACTTAAAATCGTTGTTGACAGAGAACGTGAGATCAAAGCATTCAAACCGGAAGAGTACTGGACAATAGATGCACTTTTTCATAAAGATGTAGAAGCTTCCATCTATGACTACAACGGTTTGAAAATAGACAAACTGACAATCAAAACAGAGGCGGATGCCTCTGAAATCGTCGCATCTGCGAAGAGTGAGCATTTTACTGTAGATTCTTTGGAAAAAACCCAGAGAAAGACAAAGACACCACCTCCCTTTATGACTTCTACCCTGCAACAGGCAGCATCGACACAGCTTGGTTTTTCCCCAAAAAAGACTATGATGGTTGCACAGAAACTTTATGAAGGTGTCAAAACGGACAAAGGGACCATGGGTGTCATTACCTACATGAGAACCGACTCCCTCAACCTTGCAAAAGAGGCTGTGGTTTCAGCGAGAGAATACATTAAAGAGACTTACGGAGACAAATACCTTCCGCCTAAAGCAAAAAACTATGCCACAAAATCCAAAGGGGCGCAGGAAGCGCATGAGGCTATACGTCCGACAATGGTTACTTTCGATCCAAAACATGCAGCAGATTATCTCAGTTCCGACGAACTGAAACTTTACAGACTGATCTACAACCGCTTCCTTGCCTGCCAGATGACAGAAGCATTGCTTGAATCCCAGACACTCCTTTTCAAAGGGGAAAAATGTACGTTTAAAGCCAGCGGAAGAAAATTGATTTTTGACGGTTTTTACAAAGTAACCGGATATACAGAGAAGGACAAACTGCTGCCGGAACTGCAAAAAGGCCAGGCTGTCACACTGGATGATATTAAAGCGGAGCAGCATTTTACGGAACCTCCTGCACGATACAATGAAGCCAGCCTTATTAAAAAACTGGAATCACTTGGTATTGGCCGCCCAAGTACCTACGCCCCTACCATCACGATTCTTCAGACAAGAAAATATATAGAGATAGAAAAAAAACGTATCCATCCGACAGAGATCGCATTTACGGTTATTGAACTTCTGGAAAAACATTTTCCTGAAATCGTTGACAGCGGTTTCACTGCCAATATGGAAGAGACCCTTGATGAAGTTGCCGATGGGAAAACAGACTGGCAGACCATCCTTAAAGAGTTTTATACCCCTTTTATGCAAAAAATTGAAGAGGGGAAAAAAAATATCAAAAGCCTTAAGGTCGCGATTCCAACCGGTGAAAATTGCCCGAAATGTGGTTCGGAACTGCTTTTGCGAAAAGGCCGCTATGGAGAGTTTATTGCCTGCTCCAATTTTCCAAAATGCAAATATACCAAAAATACTGACGGTACAGAGGTGGAAGAGCCGGAGAAGACAGATGAAGTCTGTGAAAAATGCGGATCTGCCATGGTCATCAAAAATTCCAGAAGGGGGAAATTCCTTGCCTGCTCGGCCTATCCTAAATGCAAAAATGCAAAATCGCTTACTCCACCCAAAGAGCTTGAAGTTCCCTGTCCTGAATGTGGCGGGAAACTGCAGGAGAGAGAGGGACGAAGAGGGAAATTCTTCGGCTGTATCAACTATCCTAAATGTAAATTTATCGCCAATTTTGAACCTGTAGACAAAAAATGCCCCGAGTGCGGATACCTCATGGGCAAAAAAACACTGAGAGGCAAAGAGATCTTCGAGTGTTTCAAGTGTAAACACAGAGAAGAAGCAAAATAAAAAACAATGAAACAGATCTTTTTATGTGCCATCAACAATATTCTCAGCGGTACCTGTAAGGAAGATTGCAAATTCTGTACACAAAGTATCCGTTACCATGCCGATATCGAGCGTTACAGCTATAAAGATATCGACCAGATCGTCAGTGAAGCCGGTCAGGCAAAAGCACATGGCGCATTGGGTTACTGCCTGGTAACAGCGGGGAAAGGACTGGATGACAAAAAAGTTGATTTTGTCGCCAAAGCGGCGCAAGCGATCAAAAAAAATGTCGAAGGCCTCAACCTCATCGCCTGCAATGGAACTGCAGACAAAACCCAGCTTGCCTATCTTAAAAAACACGGCATAGACAGTTACAATCACAATCTGGAGACATCCGAAAAGTATTATCAAGCCATTTGTACGACCCATACGTGGCAGGAGCGCTATGAAACCTGCGAATATGTTAAATCTGCAGGACTGGCACTCTGCAGCGGCGGTATCTTCGGTATGGGGGAGAGCAGGCAGGACAGAGAAGAGCTGCTTCGTGCTATTGCCTCCTTGCAACCTGAATCCACTCCATTGAATTTTTACCATCCAAACCCGGCACTGCCCATCAAAAACAGAAATATCGGACTCGATGAGGCATTGGCCATCATCTCCAGAGCACGCCATCTTTTAGGAGAGGAACGACTGCTTATGGTTGCCGGGGGAAGAGAGCTGCTGTTTACGGGAGAGGAGCAACGTATGTTCGAAGCAGGTGCGAATGCTATTGTCATAGGGAACTACCTGACTACTGCCGGACGTGAACCGCACAAAGACAGAACGATGCTGGAAAAACTCGGATATGAGGTAGCGACACACTGTGATACAGACTAACATTACACTGATACTGACCCTCTCCCTTCTGATCTGGGGGAGTCCTTTCGTAGCGAAATTTTTACGTATTCCCATTCCGCTGATAGAAATCATCCTCGGTTCTCTCTTTGCATACATAGGATTTATAGGACATAATGAGCATTTCAATCTTATTGCCGAAATGGGCTTTCTCTACCTTATGTTCCTTGCAGGAATGGAGGTAGATTTAAAACAGTTATCCGGAAGCCCCAAATTTGTGATCCAGAAATCTATGCTCTTTCTGGGTATTATGTTGACACTCTCCATCACTTCGGGTCTCCTCTTTCACCTCAACACCATTACAATTATCTCCATGCCCCTGATCTCCATCGGTTTACTCGCTTCACTCTCAAAAACATACGGTAAAGAACAGCCATGGATACGCCTTGCTTTCGTTGCCGGGATTTTGGGAGAAGTACTCAGTATTGCCGTATTGACGATTTTTGATGCTGCCAGCACAACAGGTCTCAACCTGGCACTTGTGACTAAAATAGGCTACCTGCTTCTTTTTATAGGTGCTGTATATCTGCTTTATCGGCTTTTACATCTGCTTTTCTGGTGGCTTCCGGAGCTAAAGAATATTCTTGTACCAAAAATAGATACATCCGATCAGGATATTCGTCTGGCTATGGCGCTTTTTTTCATTCTGATTGCCGTAATGCTCTCGTTGGATATCGAACTGGCCCTGGGCGCTTTCATCGCGGGGGTTGCTATTTCAACCTTTTTTCACCACGAAAAGAAACTTGAAGAGAAGATGTCAAGTTTGGGTTTCGGTTTTCTCATCCCATTGTTTTTTATACATGTAGGCGCATCGTTCAACCTCGAAGCCCTCTTTATGAAAGGCGTTGTAACAGGCGCTTTACTGATTACTTTTTTGATGATATTCTCAAGGATTCTTGCCGCGATCGTGTTGAAAAAGATAGAGGGGTCAAGGAATGCCCTTCTTGTCGCACTGTCTCTCTCTATGCCTCTTACGCTTCTGATTGCAGTAGCAACCATAGGATATGAAACAAAACTACTGGATCTGTTAAGCTATTATCAACTGATTCTGGCAAGTATTTTTGAAATTCTACTCTCGATGGTTGCGATCAAAGTGATCCAGGCATCCAAAGAGGGGAAGGCCTAGGGAGAGGTCACTCCTCTTCTTTGTCTACCTCTTTGATCGCTTCAAGGTAGGCTTTGTCTGCCGCTTTGGCAGCTTCTATCTCTTCTTGTGTAATATTAAAATCATTGGTTGGGACGGACTTCTGTTTGGCTTCTTTCCCGGCTACAGCCGCTTTTGCCGATTCTCTCTTTTTGTTTTGACCAGCTTTCTCTCCTGCCAGTGCTTGAGCTTCCTCTTTTTTCTTTGCAGCCCTTCGAGCTTCATACGCTGCCACTTCTCGTTTCTCTTCCTCTGCTCTTTGCGCTTCGGCTTTTTTCTGCCTCAGCTGCTCAGCTTTTTCCTCTTTCAGCCTGGCAGCTTCAATTCTGGCCTGCTCTTCTTTAATCTTTTTGATCTCTCCCTCTTTCGAGGCATCCGGGCTATGCTTCGCTTGAGCTTCGTTTTCATTTCTTTTTTCTTTAACCGCCGAAGAGATTTTAGGGGAAGCAGTATCCGCCGCAGCCCCCTTCATGCCTTTTAGCTCGGAAAGCAAAGCACTCTCTTCCTGATCTATTTTTTTAAGGTTTGTACCAATGTCAAAGGGATTGTCAGATGCATATGCCCCCATAAACATTACTGCGAACCCCATCCATATATACCGCTTCATTCCTGCTCCTTAGGTTCTAATTGTTTCAGTTCAAAATACTCTTTCTGAAGTTTTTGATTTTCATTTTTCAAAACTTTCTCTTCCTCTATCAATGCCTCTTTTTTTTCTTTCAGATGGTGTAGAACCGTAAGAGAATTCTCGCCGTAGATCAAAATACCGACATAGACACCAAAAAGCAGAATTCCTATGGCCGTCACTAAAAGTGTTTTTAACGACAGGCCGGCAAGTGTCATTACCTTTTGCTTATCTGACAATCTGATATCCGCCTACCAACGCTATTTGCTGAAAAGTGACTGGCCTAAATATTCAAACTGCCCCAGTTCCGCTTCGATCTCAAGCAAACGGTTATATTTGGCTATTCTGTCAGATCTCGCCGTTGAACCGGTTTTGATCTCTCCAGTATTGAGCGCCACCGCAAAATCTGCGATAAAGGCATCTTCACTCTCTCCTGAACGGTGGCTCATTACACAAGTATAACCGCTTCGTTGTGCCAGTCTCACTGTCTGCATCGTTTCAGAAACTGTTCCGATCTGGTTCGGCTTGATCAGAATAGAGTTGGCAATCCCCTTTTCGATCCCTTCCGCCAAAATAGATACATTGGTTACAAAGAGGTCATCACCTACCAGCTGCACTTTATCTCCCAGTACCTCCGTAAGTTCTTTCCATCCCTCCCAGTCATCTTCTCCCAGGCCGTCCTCAAGAGAAACGATCGGGTACTTTTCACACATATCCGCATAATAGGCAATCAGTTCTGAACTTGTAAGCTCTCTGTTTTCCGAACTCAATACATATTTTCCGTCATCGTTCATAATCTCGCTTGCCGCTACATCCAGGGCAATAGCTATCTGCTCACCGGGCTTATAACCTGCCGCCTCGATCGCCTGCATAATCACCTGGATAGGTTCTTCGTTTGATTTAAGATTCGGGGCAAATCCGCCTTCATCTCCAACTGCGGTACTCTCTCCCATACCGTCAATAATCTTCTTCAGGTGATGGTACACTTCCGAAACTGCCCTGAGCCCTTCGCTGAACCTCTCAAAACCTATCGGCATCACCATATATTCCTGAAAATCCACAGAGTTGTTCGCATGTTCCCCGCCATTGATAATATTGAGCATCGGAACAGGCATTGTCACGCCATTGGCCCCGCCAAGATAACGGTAAAGAGGCATTTTAAGTGATTTGGCAGCCGCACGTGCAACAGCCATGGAAACGCCAAGAACAGCATTGGCTCCAAGATTTCCGTAATTGTCCGTACCGTCTGCTTCTTTCATAACAAGGTCAATTTCAGCCTGATTGAAAGGGCTTAAACCTACCAGTACATCATTGATCTCATTATTAACATTTGCACAGGCCTGAAGTACGCCTTTACCCATATAACGGTCGCCTCCGTCACGTAACTCCAACGCTTCACGCCTACCTGTACTGGCACCGCTTGGAACGATCGCACTGGCTACCGTACCATCACTCAGACTGACCGTAGCCTTCACTGTAGGATTACCCCTACTGTCCATCACTTCCGTTGCTGTCACATCATCGATAAAAATCATATTTTCTCCCTTTCAAACTATTCTGTTACCCAGATGAAAAGCCCTGCCTCCCATCAACTCAACCAACTCTATTATAAAGAATACTCTTTTTTATAGTTATTTTTATTTTAACAAAATTTACCTAAGGGAAGTACAATCCTTGACTATACGGGAAAGTGAACAGAAACAAATGTAGCAAAGATTTACAGAAAAGGGAGTTACAGCATACATTTAAGCTGTTTGGGTGAAGAAGAGAAGCGACCCTTCTCCTCATATGAAGATTGCCGTTTTAATCTTCCTGCATCTCGCTTTCATCTACAGTAAGGCTTTCACCGAAACCAAGTGCATCTTTGATCTTGCCTTCTATCTCGGACCGGAGTTCAGGATTCTCTTTGATTGTCTGTTTGGCATTCTCTTTCCCCTGCCCCAGTTTCTCCGCACCATAGGAGAACCATGCACCGGATTTATCGATAATATCCAGCTTTACACCATAGTCAACCAGTTCTCCTTCATAGGAGATACCTTCTCCAAACATAATATCGAACTCTGCCTGTCGGAACGGTGGTGCCACTTTGTTCTTGACCACTTTTGCTTTGACCCGGTTACCAATCTGGGACTCTCCTTGTTTCAGCGTGGCAATACGCCTGACATCGATACGGACGGAACAGTAGAATTTCAAGGCATTTCCACCTGTTGTAGTCTCGGGGGAACCGTACCCCATTGTTCCTATCTTCATGCGTATCTGGTTAATAAATATTACGGTGGTATTGGTTTTATGCAAAATGGCTGTGAGTTTTCTAAGCGCCTGGGACATCAGCCTTGCCTGAAGCCCCACGTGCGTATCTCCCATATCTCCCTCGATCTCACTTTTGGGCGTCAATGCCGCTACGGAGTCCACAACGATCAGGTCAACTGCCCCTGAACGGGTAAGCGTTTCAAGTACATCCAGTGCCTGTTCACCAAAATCTGGCTGGGAGACCAAAAGGTTATCCGTATCTACACCGAGATTTTTCGCATAAACCACATCAAGGGCATGCTCCGCATCGATAAAAGCACAAACCATATCCCTTTTCTGTGCGGAAGCTATCGTTTGCAGTGCAAGAGTCGTTTTCCCTGAAGATTCCGGGCCGTACACTTCCACAATACGTCCCTGCGGAATTCCGCCGATCCCCAGTGCCATATCGAGCCCCAGCGAACCTGTAGAGATCGACTCGATCGGTTCGAACTCTTTGTCACCAAGCCTCATCAGGGTACCTTTGCCAAATGTTTTGTCGATCTGTTTGATCGCCATCTCCAAAGCTTTTTGTTTCTGTGCATCCATTGCCATAGTCATATCCTTAATCCTTGATAGTGAATTTTATCTAAATATTGATTATTTAGTCATAGTAGTATTGTAGTCAGAATTTAAAAAGAGCACTAAAAATATGTCATATTGTCATATTTTTATGTAAATTTCTTTTTTTGCACCCTTATGCTAAAATACCCATACTCTAAAAAGAAGGTGAAATCATGCCCAAAACCATTCAGCTGGCCCACTCCCCTGATGCCGACGATATTTTTATGTACTATGCCATTAAATTCGGCTGGGTCGATACCAAAGGGTATCGGTTTGAAAATATCGGGCTGGATATAGAAACATTGAATGTGGAAGCCCTCAAAGGTACCTACGATGTCAGTGCTATCAGTTTCGGGATGTACCCGCTCATTAAAGAGGAGTATGCACTGCTTCGGACGGCAGTCAGTTTTGGAGAGGGATATGGCCCGAAACTCATACGCCGCAAAGAGAAACGCTTGAAAAGAAACTTCAAAGTAGCCCTTTCTGGCAAATATACAACCAATGCCATGCTTTTTCGCATCTATTATCCCGATGCAAGGCCTGTCTATATGGACTTTTTGGAAATCGAAGAGGCTGTCGTCAGTGGCGAAGTCGATGCAGGTGTGCTGATTCACGAGTCTATCCTTGATTTTGATGAAAGCCTTGAAGTCGAAAAAGAGATCTGGGATATCTGGGTGGAACTTGCGGGAGAGGGTTTGCCGCTTCCTTTGGGCGGCATGGCGCTGCGCCGCTCTCTTCCGCTCAACCGTGCCATTGACATTGAAAATATCCTTATCGACGGGGTAAAGGTCGCCAATGAAAAAAAAGAGGCACTCTGCAGCAGACTGGAAACAGATGACCTTGTACGTATTTCAGATGAAATGCTTAAAAAATATCTCGATATGTATGCTTCGGACGAATCGGTAGAGCTCTCAGTATTGCAGCTAAAGGCCCTTGACAAACTTTATGAAATAGGGTTTGAACACGGATTGTGGGAATGTCCCATCAAAACAGAGGAGTATTTGATACCAAAAGAATATAGCGAACTGCGCGCAAAGTAAAAAGGGGACTTTGTGTTCTTCAAAACCATCGACTTCTCCAAATTCTCCAGTATCCGGGTAGGGCAACCTGCTGAAGTATTGGTAATTGAAAAGGGTGATACTATACCTGATGGCCGCTATCTCATCGGAGGCGCAAACAATCTTCTGGTCTCCCCCACACCCCCTCCGCTTATGATGCTCTCAAAGGATTTTGCATTTATCCGGGAAGAAGAGGATATGCTTGTCATAGGAGCAGCCATGCCGACAGGGCGTATCGTCTCCTATGCAAAAAAGCGTGATATAGCAGGATTTGAATTTTGTGCGAAACTGCCGGGAACCCTGGGTGGAATGCTTGCAATGAATGCAGGGGTAAAAACCTATGAAATATTCAATATCCTGCACAGCATAGAGATAGAGGGGAGATGGGTACCCAAAGAGGAGATCCTGCATGGATACCGTTTTGCCAAACTTGGCGGTGTAGCTACCGCCGCCAAATTTAAGCTACGTTCAGGGTATAACCAGCATCTTCATCATGAACTTTTGAAACTTCGTGAAAACCAGCCCTCTGAGCCTAGTGCAGGTTCTGCGTTCAAAAATCCGCGGGATGATTCGGCAGGCAGATTGATCGAAGCCGTTGGGCTGAAAGGTTTCAGGAAAGGAGATATGGCATGGAGTCATATCCATGCCAATTTTCTAGTCAATTTGGGGGAAGGAACGTTTGACGATGCCAGATACCTTCTCGATCTGGCAAAAGAGAGTGTTTTCGAGCAGTTCCAAATCGTATTGGAAGAGGAGATCAAACTCCTCTAAAAATAAAGAGAAGCGTACTTTCGACTACTCTTCTTCTCCCATACAGCGTACACATCGGATATAGTTGGACCTTTTGACCCTATGTTCATACCGGTAGGCATCTGCCGGATATATGACATAATACTTCCCTCTTGATGCCGGAGTCGATGTCCAGAAATCACGGCCTCTGAAGTGGTTGAATACCTGGCCGTATTTCCTGTGCACATGCATCAGTTCATCCGCAGTAGGAAGCCTCCAGTCTGTATAGCCCGCATAGTTCAACCTTCTACAGTAGTTCTCTGCATATTTCCAGTTTCCCGCTTTCCCTGCGGAATGTTCACGCTTGTATGCACCGTCAGCGGCATCGGTATATGCCTGGTCCTGCCACATCAGATTGGTGTCTTTTTCCACATATACATCATCTGTTTTGCAGGATTTTGCAGGAATATCCGCCACTTCAGAAAGTTTGGGGGTTACATTGCCTCCTGCCATCAACAGTGAGCCCGAAACAAACAGGCATGCAGTTATCAATACTTTTTTCATCTTTTTTCCTTCCAAGTCCAATATTATTCAATATGATAATATAACCTTTCTCAAGATTAGCTAAAAGCGGGAGAGATTATGAGTGAATCTCTATCTTTACCCCGTTTCTGACTGCTCTCCAGAGTTTATCCATCGCTGAATTTGGTACTGCCATACACCCTTCGGTCCAGTCACGTGAAAGTGTAAATTTGTCTCCATGGCCGTCAGCATTCCATTTGGGCTGCCCGTGGATCGTAATATACCCTCCAGGGCTCACTCCCATGGCACGGGCTCTGGCCTTATCAGCCTCATTCGGATAGGAGATCATCAGTGAGCGGTAAAGCCTTGGATCACATTTTTTTCTTACAATCGTATAACTTCCCTCCGGAGTACGATAGTCCCCCGCCTTTATTTTATTGCCTTTGTCCGCATTTTTTCCCAGAGAGATACAGAACTCTTCGACAAGTTTGCCCTTGCTGTAGGCATACATTTTACGCTTCCCTTTATAAACCACTATTTTATCGATAAGGTTTTTGGCATCGATCTCCGTACCTTGTGAAAGCTCCTGGAGACACTCTTTGGTCTCATACGGCGTTTTATCGACTTTTCCGTATACGGTAGGCTCGTTACAGCCGGTAATAAACAGTGCCAAAGCGGCGCTTGCCAACAGTAAAAGTAATTTCATTCCCTTCTCCTTGTTTTGATTCTGTCAACCCCAGTCTTCATTCCTGTGTTGCGATCTGTGTTTGTCTTTTTTATATGTCATTCTGTTTTTCAGCTTCTGAAGGCGGTTCAGATTGCTCATCTCCGCCTCACGCATATTATTGAAAGTTTCATCATCCATCTCTGCATCTGCACATGTCTCTCTATAGACTCTTTCAATATACTCTTTAAGCTGTTGATGATACTCCGAGTCAAGTTGTATCTCGTCTCTCTCATCGAACTTTTTTTTCAGTTGTTCAAATTTTACCATAAAATTTTGAGAGCAGACACTGTTGTCCCGAAACATACGGAAAAGATTTTTGCTTATCTTCTCCAGTTCATTGATATATTTCTGCCTGTTGTATTTGTCTATCTGCTTTTGTGTATATCTGATGTTGATCCTTTCAGTGAATGCTGACGGGTACCCCTTCACGTACCGCATACCAGAGTTTTCTCATGGCGCTGTTCGTCACTGCAACGCACCCGTGCGTCCAGTTCTTTGAAAGGGTATAGGCATCCCCTTCCCCGTCTGCATTCCATTTTGGCTGGGCATGAATCGTAATATCACCTCCCGGGTTAAGCCCTCTCTTTTTCGCCCTGGCAATATCTTCCGGGCGGGGGTAGGAGATGCACAGTGATCGGTAATATTTCGGAGAGCATAACTTTCGATGAATAAAAAACTCCCCCTCAGGAGTCCTGAAATCACCCTTCTGCTGCTTCTGCCCGACAGGGTTTTTACCCAGTGAGATAGGGAATACTCCCTTTACTTTACCATCTTTGTAAAGATACATCTTCCTCTCTTTTTTAATGACGACAATTTTGTCAATGGCATCATCCTGCGTATAGTCTGTCGCTTCAAGAAGCTCCTCTTTACATTCGGCAAGGTTGTAGCGGTCTTTTGGGACAGCGGCAGAACATCCGCCAAGCAATACCATTATACATATTGCCGATAGTATTAAAATCATTTTGGAATACATAGATGCGATTGTAACAAAAATAGAGAAAAATAAAAAGGTTGGGTGAAGGGAGAGAAGGAGGGAGATCATCAAAGCCCGGAAAGGCTTTGAAGAAAATTATGCGTTTGCCGCCGCTTTTGCAGCTTCAAGCGCTTCTTCGTAGTTTGGTTCCTGGGTAATTTCAGGAACTACCTGCTTATACGCTACTTTTCCGTCTTTGCCGATAACAAAGATTACTCTTGCAAGAATACCAGCCAAAGGGCCGTCTGCCAAAAGTACACCGTAAGCATTCGCAAAATCTTTGTTTCTGAAGTCTGAACATACTTTGATATTGTCGATACCGGCTGCTCCGCACCATCTTGCCGCAGCAAAAGGAAGGTCCATAGAGACAGTGATCACTTCTACACCTTCAAGAGAAGCTGCTTCCGTATTGAATCTTCTTGTTTCCGCATCACAGACACCTGTATCAAGCGAAGGTACCGCCACGACAAGCTGTACTTTACCTTCCCCTCCTACCTGCTCGTCCTGTAGCATAGGATCACAGTTTACCACTGTGACTACCGGTGCTGTATCACCTACGTTGATTTCTGTACCTGCAAGGTTACATACGATGTCGTTTTTAAATGTTACTGTTGCCATTTAATATCCTTTAAATAATATTTGATAACCGTATTATGACTTAAATCGGATAATTTTTGTCTTAATTAGGATTATTTTATTGATTTACATCAATTTTTCTTTTTGGACAGTACTACAGAAACCCCTGTCACAGCTACTGTTTTCTCGGGGAATGTCCCTTATGGTAACACTTGAATATATTTCTTTTATTCTAGACAAATACCGTAACAAAAAGATTTTTAAAACGGAATCTCGAACTTTTTCAAGATAAAAAGAAGTCGATAAGAAGAGGGGAAGGAACCTTCTCCGTAGCGGAGAAGGTTTTTTAAAGGGGTTTGCTATACGTTTACAATACCTTTTGCCCAGGACTCCATTGCCGCATTGGCATCCGGATTTGGCGCTTCAAGGAAACTAATGACAAAACTCTCCGCCATCTCTGCCACACCGATCGCTCTTGGCCTTACTGCCAGCACTTCAGGTTTTGGAAGCATTTTTCCAAAACAGCAGATAATATTCTTTGCATCTTTGATGGCATCGGAAATTTCTCCAACTGCCAGATTTTTAGTATGGGAGTAATGGTCAAATTCACCGATATATGTTGCAATCGGGTGTGCCTCTATTTGAGATTTGAAATAGGCAAGTATCTCATCTACATTTTGATAGCTTGTCTCATTTTTATTGACCTCAATGGTAAAGACCGGATATTTTTCCATAACTGTAATTTGTTTCATCTATAATGTCCTTTTCAATTTGATTTACGAGCGGTATTTTACATCACTACTTCTAAAATACGGGGGAATTTTCCAAGTTTTGTCTGTTTGCAATACCATCCCCACCCTTTTTTCAGCCAGTGCCCTACAACTGGAAGGGGGATCATCGTTCCACCTTTATTGCTTCTGTGGACAAATGCCGCACCGTTTCCGGTATCCATCACACATAAAATATTGAGCTCTCCCATATAACTGCGTTTTGAATCGATATTCTGGCTGTGCTGGAAAATATTGTAGGCGACGTTCTGTGCCATCACCTCTGCTACATGCCCCTGTTTCGCTTTCCACTCAGGCCCCATCAGCGCTGCCGAATCTCCAATGGCGTAAATGCCTTCATAGCCTTCTATTTCATTGTAGCCATTCGTAACGACAAACCCTGCATCACTTAGAGGAAGTCCGGATTTTGCCACAACCCCGTGTCCTTTACCGGCAGAGATAAACATGGTCAGATCCGACGCGATCTTCGTACCATCTTCAAAGTTGATCCCGTCCGCTTCAAAAGAGGTAATCTTCGACCCTACCTTTTTATTGATATTGGTCATTTTGAACATCTTGTCCATCATCACCAGGGCTTTCTCTCCCATCTTTTTACCCGGTTTTTCCATCGGGGCAAAAAAGGTAAGTTCAAAATTATCCCTTACCCCTTTTCTTTTCAGATAGGTATCGACATTGAAGAGTACTTCAAACGCCGGGCCTCCCCGTACTGCCGATGCATCATTCGGGTTCCCGCCAAATCCCATGGCGATCTTTCCAGAACCCTTTTGAATCAATTTATCCAAACGATGGTAGAGTTCTACAGCCTCTTCCGGTTTCCCACAGATTGAAAGTGTGTGTTCCATACCTTCATGTTGTATTTTGTCCTGCCCCATAGCAACAACAATATAGTCATAATCATCCAACACACGCCCGCTTTGCAGTACGACCTTTTTCTCTTTGGGCACGATCTCCGTTACCGGATCTACAATCAGTTGAAAACCATGGGCAAATGCCAACTTTTCAAGCGGGATCGACACATCATCATGTGTCATTTCCCCTGTCGGAATCCAAATGGATGTAGGATAGATGTAAAAATAGTCCCTGTCACTTACAAGCGTGACTTCCAACTCCTGCTTTCTCAGATAGATCGCAGCATCCACACCTGCAAAACCACCACCTAGTACCAATACTTTTGCCATATACGACTCCTTATTTTTTCAACAAGTCTGAACGAGGATAGACGAATACGGTATGTCTCTCCACGACAATCTTCTCTTTGTCATCTGTTGCGAATGCTTTGATTGTAACCGGAATCGGTACATCTTTTCTTGCATCATCCGCCAGTTTTACCTTCGTTCGAAGGACAACAACTTTTTTACGTTTTTTACCTCCGGCAATGCTGAACGGATCTTTAGGCCTGACGATTATCAGTTTGTCTTTCAAATCACCTACGATCTCGAAGGTATAGGTATGTTTCTTACTGTCCGTATTGGCAAACAGGAAGACATAGTCATTCTCTACAACACCTTTATCGAGTATTTTGTACAGCCTGGTTGTCTTGTTGACATTCAGTAGCATATGCTCTTTCTTGCTTCCCATCGTGAACAGCGCGACAAGTACCAATACCAGTACTGTAAAGTAGGCAATGACTTTCGGGCGCAGATAATTTGTTTTACCTTTCTGGTAAATTACTTCATTTTCGCTTGACCACCTGACCAGTGACGGTTTACCCAGCGCTCCCATAACCGTCGTACAGGCATCGACACACTCAAGGCAGTTGATACACTCAAGCTGAAGCCCTTTACGGATATCGATATGCGTAGGACAGACGGTAACACAACTCTCACATGTCGTACATTCTGCTGTAGGGTCGGCCGCCAGCAGCTCTTTTGTTTTTGAAAATACTTTATGCCTGTCGTTCCCGTGCCCCTGGTAAATCTCTCCCCCTCGATGCGGGTCATAGATCGCCATAATGGTATCGTCATCATACAGCACCGACTGTACACGGCTGTAGGGGCAGATATAGATACAGAAGTCCTCTTTGATAAATACCACATCCACAATGATGAAGAGGGCAATACCCACCAGCATACCAAAGAGAAGCATGTGTTCACCCGGATTTTGCAGATAGGTGAAAAAATCTTCCGGAGGAACAAAGAACCAGAGGAAATCCGCTGCCGCGATAAATGCCAATACGGCCCAGAGTAAAATCGCGATCACTTTTTTAATCTGATTTTCAGGCTTGCTCATATCAGGATCTTTCTGCTTGTTCTTGATACGCTTTCTCAACCCAAGCAGTTTCGTCTCGATAAAATCTCTGTAGATCACACGGAAGATCGTCTGGGGACATGCCCAGCCGCACCAGGCCCTTCCGCCTACGGCAGTCACTGCAAAGATCCCCAGGAAAAGCAGCATCAGCAGGAACGGCATCAGGTAGAGTTCCTGCATATCAAACGCCACACCCGCAAGGTGCAGTTTTTTATGGTCAAAACTTAGCAGAAACAGGTGATTCCCGTTAATGGTTATCCACGGCATAACCAATGCAATAATTGTTGCCACGACATAGGCCCAATACCGCTTGATGCGGTATGGTACCCACCCTTTCAGGTACTCTTTTGCCTGATTTTTTTTCGGTTTAGCGGTCTCTTGTTGAGCGCTATTTGCTACTGTTTCCTGCATTTATGATATCCTTTTTTCTTTTTTTTGTTTCTCTTGTTCAAAAGGACAAACCAATATGGTATTGTCCATCCCTGAAATATTCTGAGGCTGACTGATCTCCATCCATGACCCCTCGACCAACTCTTTGATTCCACGTGACTCTATGTAATCTTTCAAAGAGCTTCTGCTGACATTCAGCTCTCTTGCAATCGCACTCACATTCATTCCCTCTTTGAGCAGGGAAATAATCTGTGGCTGGAATGCATCGAACTTCGAAGAGGAGCGGCTTCCTTTCGGCCTGCCTATCTGATTTGATTTGGCTTTTTGGGCTTCACGCAAGTCATTGAGAAGAGGAAAGACCTCCACTACCGTGGTGCTTTTTTCTATACATGTCTTGGCACTTGCAATGTAGAGGTCTATTTTATGGCTCAACATACAGTTGATAATCTTTATCAACTCTTCAGCACGGTCGCTCAATACCGAAAGCGTGTCTACGATCAGAACATCGCCCTCTTCCAGGGAGTGCATAAATTCTTCAAACTTTTTTCTCTCTTCAATTGGATGGTTTCGGCTTGAATACTCTATGACTTCCTTTTCGATCTCCAGATTCTGAGTCAATGAAAACGAGAGAATATTTCGCTGCTGTTCAGACATATTGTTACTGTCTGGCATCTGTCTTAAATAGGCATACGTCATACTACTCCTTTATCATACCTTCTGATTTTATCAATATTGATGTTAAAAGTCAAGTTTTTTCATTATATTTACGTCATTTGTACTTTTTTTACGTCAATTATGCTTTATTTACGTCAATTATTATGATAGAATAAATAAAATCAATCTATGCAAGAGGGAAAAAAGAGTGAATTTAACACACCTAGATGAACAGAACAAACCTAAAATGGTCGATGTCTCAGAGAAAGAAGACACAACTCGTATCGCAACCGCAAGCGGTACGATCGAGGTAAGCCCTGCCGCTTTCGATGCAGTCATTACCAATGCGGCAAAAAAAGGACCGGTATTGCAGACTGCCGTTATTGCGGCCATACAGGGGGCAAAACAGACAAGTGGCCTGATACCGATGTGTCATCCGCTTATGCTGACCTCTGTCAAGACCGATATTGAAGAGCTCCCTGACCTACCCGGCTTCAAACTGACCGTAACAGCAAAACTCAAAGGTCAGACAGGCGTAGAGATGGAAGCCCTTACCGGTGTCAGTATCGGCCTGCTTACGATCTATGATATGCTCAAGGCTATCGACAAAGGCATGGTTATCAGAAATGTACAGCTTGAAAGAAAATCAGGAGGTAAAAGCGGTGATTTTAGACGATAAAACCCAGGAGAAACCACAAATCCAATACCCTACAAGATGGGGATTCAAACTGATTGGAAGAGATAAAGAGAAACTATTGGCATGTATCAAAGAGGTGATGGGAGAAAAAGAGCATCTCTGTTCCCTTGGAAATGCTTCCAGAACAGGTAAATTCCACAGTTACAATGCCAGTTGCGAAGTAGAGAGCCAGGAAGAAAGAGACAGGATTTTCAAATATTTCCAGGACCATAAAGATGTCGATATGGTCATATAGGAAAGAGCCGCGAACCTCCCGCTTTGGGAAGGAGGCTTTAGCGCGGGCAGCATATCCTATTTGTATCTGAATGTAATACGGCCTTTGTCGAGACTGTAAGGTGTCAGTTCAACCTTTACCTTGTCTCCGGGCAGAATTTTGATATAGTGCATTCTCATTTTTCCGGCGATGTGGCAAAGGACAATATGCCCGTTGTCCAACTCTACTCTGAATGTTGCATTTGGCAATGCTTCAACCACTTTACCGTCAATTTCAATTACATCATCTTTTGCCATTGTATTCCTTTATGAATTTCTACGTTACTTTGCTTCTGTTAATATGACAGCTTTGCCGTCAACTACCGCTACCTGATGTTCATAGTGACTGGTACGAAGCCCATCTTCACTGACAACTGACCATTCATCTTCAAGCAATACCGGTGTACCGCTCTTCTGGCATACCATCGGTTCCAGACAGAAGACCATACCGTTCTTGATCTTGGGACCCTGATTGGGTTTCCCCTCAAGATAGTTCGGGATATTGGGTTCATCGTGCGGTTTCGTGCCGATACCATGTCCACAGTAATCCCGCAGAGGGACAAATCCTCTTCCCCGAATAAAATCTTCAAGGATTTTGGTCAACTCCTTGAAACGCATACCCGGACGGATCGATTCGATAGCATGGTAAAGCGCATCTTTCGAACAGGCGATCAGCGCTTTGTCTTCTTCCGAAATCTCTCCTATTGCCATGGTAATGGCCGCATCACCGTAATAGCCATCCAGTTTCGTACCTATATCCAGGCCAAGAATATCTCCCTCTTTCACCGGCGTATCATCAGGTACCCCATGGATACATACTTCATTAAGGGAGGTACAGACAGAACCGGTAAAGCCGTATAAACCCTTAAAAGAAGGAACGGCACCATGCTCCCGCACAAAATTTTCGCCCAAAGTATCTATCTCTTTAAGCGTCATTCCGGGTTTGATTTCATTTTGAAGATATTGAAGTGTTAGGCCAACGATCTCTCCAGCCTTTTGCAGCTTGGAGATCTCATTGGGTTTTCTGATAGCAATAGCCATTACAGACCTACATTGCCCAGGGTATCATACTGGTTCATCGTACGCTGTGCTTCAATCTTTCTCATCGTATCAAGTGCTACCTGAACGATAATAAGGACTGAAACCCCACCGAAGTAGAATGCTGCGCCAAGTCCGGAGATCAGTATAAACGGCAACGTGGCAATGAGTGCCAGATAGATCGCGCCTGAACCTGTCAGTCTGCTCGCTACTTCATTCAGGAACTCTTTCGTATGTTCTCCCGGTCTCACACCTGGAATGAATCCGCCTTGTCGTTTCAGATTATCGGCAATATCTTTGGCATTGAAAGCGATCGACGCATAAAAGAATGCAAAGAAAACGATCAACAGGAACATTGCAATATTATAGACAACACCACCCGGTGAGAGGGTATCCGCTATTGCCATAACAACAGGATTGGTACTTGTTTTCAGTACCGTTAACGGGAACATCAGAACCGCCGAAGCGAAGATAGGAGGAATCACACCTGACAAGTTGACTTTTACAGGAATGTAATTCATTACCCTCTTCGACTGGTTCTGCATAATGGTCTTTCTCGAATAGGAGATCGGCACACGCCTCTCACCAAGTTCAACGTAAATGATCACAAGGATCGTAATCAGGACAATAGCCAGAATCGCCAGTACGGCAAGGAAATTGATCTCTCCTGCATTGACGGAACGGATCGTATTTCCGATTGCGGCAGGCAAACGTGACACGATACCGGCAAAGATGATCAGAGAGATTCCGTTACCGATACCTTTCTGTGTAATCTGTTCACCGATCCACATCAGCAGCATAGTACCTGTCAGCATAGAGAATGTCGCCAGGACAGTAAAGATAGTAGGATCGATCGTTACGGCGCTTTCACCTGCACGTCCTGTCATACTCTGAAGCCCGATAGAAACACCGATTGCCTGGACAACCGTAATGAAAATTGTAAAATAACGGATGATCTGCATATACTTTTGCATACCGTCACGCTCTTTTTTCATTTGGGCAAGTGCTGGGAAAGTTGCTGAAAGAAGCTCCATGACAATGGAAGCTGTAATATAAGGCATAATACCTAAGGAGATAATACTCAGTCGTGAAACGGCGCCACCACTAAACATATTTAACATACCCATTCCGTTGCCCGAGTTGTTATCAAAGAACTCTTTGATAACACCCAGGTCTACGCCCGGAGTAGGAATGTAGGCTAAAACTCTGTACGCAAAAAGGAATCCCAATGTAATCAGGATTTTTTGAGTTAAAGCGTTACTCATGATTATTTTCCGCTTGTGGTAACAGCTTCGTCTTTAATCTTGGATGCAAGCTCTTTTGCAGAGGCACCGATCAATTTAACTCTTGATACTGTTTTTTGCAATTTATGAACAGATTTGATACTCTCAAGAGTGATCTCGTCCAGTTCGGCGATCGCTTTGATCTTTTCAACATTGATTACATACGGTTTCTCAATTTTAGATGTGAAACCTACTTTAGGCAATCTTTTGTAGAGTGGCATCTGTCCACCTTCGAAACCTCTTTTTCTGCTGTATCCGGTTCTGGACTTCTGCCCTTTGTTACCGCGTCCAGCCGTTTTACCTGTTCCTGAACCCTGTCCACGGCCAACTCTTTTTCTGTTACGAGTTGAACCTGGAGCCGGTTGTAAATTATGTAGACCCATATTTTACCCCTTACGCTTTGATTCTGGTAAGTGCTTGGATTGTCGCTCTTACCAGGTTATTTGGGTTGTTAGAACCGATAGACTTGCTCAATACATCTTGAATACCCGCAAGTTCGAGTACTGGTCTTGCAGCACCACCGGCAATAACACCTGTACCTTCACTCGCTGGTCTAAGCACGATTCTACTTGCGTTGAATTTATGCTCGATATCATGTGCGATAGTGGTACCTTTGATGTTGACTTTCACAAGATTCTTGTGCGCATCATCAACCGCTTTTTTGATCGCATCAGGTACCTCTTTGGCTTTACCAAATCCATACCCGACTGTACCGTTTTTATCACCAATTACAACAAGAGCGGTAAATCTAAAACGTCTACCCCCCTTTACAACTTTGGTAACACGACCGATATTTACGATTACTTCTTCAAACTCTTTTTCAATTTCTTGATTTTCCATCATGCTTCCTTATAACTTGATTCCGGCTTCTCTAAGCGCATCGGCAAATGCTGCAACAACACCGTGGTAAAGGTAACCATTTCTGTCAAATACAACAGTTTCAATGTTTTTAGAAGCAAGGTTTTTAGCCATTTCGGCAGCTACTTTCTTGACATCTTCACGGTTTGCTTTCAACCCGAGTTTATTGCCGTCTACTGCTACCAGTGTCATGCCTGTATTGTCATCGATCGCTTGAGCGTAGAAGTGTTTGTTTGACTTGAATACTGTAAGTCTTGGAAGCTCTGCCGTTCCGAAAACTTTACTTCTTACTCTCGCTTTTCTTTGAGCGCGAAGTTTATTTTTTCTTTTTTGAATACTTTTTAACATCTACCGCTCCTTACTTACCAGCTGCTTTACCAGCTTTTCTGATGATCACTTCATCCGTGTACTTCACACCTTTACCTTTGTAAGGCTCTGGCGGTCTGAACGCTCTGATCTCTGCAGCCGCTTGGCCTACAGCCTGCTTGTCAGTACCTTTGATGGTAATGATATTTTTCTCAACAGAAATTTCAAGCCCTTCGGGGATATCAAAATTGATATCGTGGGAGAAACCGAGTTGAAGATTCAATACTTTACCCTGTACAGCTGCTCTGTAACCGACACCATTGATCTCCAAAGATTTACTGTAACCTTTGTCGAGCCCAACGATAATATTGTTGAAAAGCGCTCTGTATGTTCCCCAGAAGGCTGCATCCTGCTTTTCATTGCCGACTCTTTCAAACGTAACTTCGTTACCGTCGATCTTAATACCTACTCTACCATGTGTTTCAAGTCTTTTTTCAAGATTGCCTTTTTTAGCCACGAGAGTCGTACCGTCAAGCGATACATCGATACCGCTAGCGACAGTTACTGGTCTTTTTCCTATTCTTGACATCTTGTCTCCTTACCAAATACTACAGATTACTTCGCCGCCGATACCGCGCTTGTACGCTTCGTCGTTGGCAAGTACGCCTTGGCTAGTTGAAACTACCAGAGTACCGTAACCGTTTTTGAATGTTCTGATCTCATCTTTGCCCTGGTGTACACGACGTCCGGGCTTGGAGATCTTTTTGATCTCGTTAATCACGCTTTTTTCATTATCGTCATATTTGAGAACCACTTTAATTGTTTTCTTGTTTCCGTCTTCTTTCACTTTATAGCTTTCAAGGTACCCTTTGTCTACGAAAATAGCCACAGTAGCCTCAATTGTTTTTGAGTGAAGAAGTGTTGTAACGTCCAATCTTCTTTGCGCAGCGTTTCTGATACGAGTCAGAGAGTCTGCAATTATATCTGTCATCATCTTTTTCTTCTCCTTACCAGCTTGCTTTACGCATACCAGGGATAAGGCCTTCATTGGCCATTTTTCTTAAACACACACGGCAAAGACCGAAGTCTCTGTATACTGAGTGAGGTCTACCACAAATGTTACATCTTGTATATGCTTGCGTAGAGAACTTCGCTTTTCTCTTCTGCTTCGCTACCATTGATTTCTTAGCCATTAGTTTCTCCCTTTCGCAAAAGGCATACCAAGCTTCTCAAGAAGCGTAAATGCCTGCTTGTCATCTTCAGTACTTGTAACGATCGTTATGTTCATACCGTGTGTTTTAATGATCTTGTCAAACTCAACTTCCGGGAACATCAGCTGCTCCTGAAGACCAAAGTTATAGTTACCTCTGCCGTCAAACCCTTTTCTAGGCGTACCCCTGAAGTCTTTTACTCTAGGAAGTGCGATAGAAACGAGTTTATCGAAGAAGTTATACATATTTTCGCCTCTCAGCGTTACTCTGATACCGGATGGCGCGCCTTCTCTGGCTTTAAAACCTGCAACAGATTTCTTCGCATTGACGATTACCGCTTTTTGCCCCGCAATCAGAGAAATAGTATCTGCCATGTTTGCGATGAGCTTGGAATCTCTTCCTTCCTCACCGGCACCGACAGAGATGACTATTTTTTCAAGCTTAGGTGTCTGCATCGGATTTTCAACACCGCACTCTTCTCTGAGTGCAGGTACGATGTCATTGTACTTTTGCTTCATTCTACTCATAGGTTTAGCCCTCTACTTTTTTTACATTGGAGATATGGATTGGCATCTCTTTGTTGGCAAATCCACCCTCTTTGTTCTGCTCGCTTGGTTTTACAGCTTTTTTCGCCATTTTACAACCTGCAACGATTACTGCATCTTTTTTGGTAAGAACCTGAAGAACTTCTCCTGTTTTACCTTTGTCGTCACCAGCGATGATCATAACCTGATCACCCTTTTTGATCTTGAATTTCTTCGCCATTACCATACCTCCGGTGCAAGTGATACAATTTTCATGAATCCTGCATATCTTGTTTCACGACTTACAGGGCCGAAGATACGCGTACCTATTGGCTCTTTTTTGTCATCGATGATCACTGCCGCATTGTCGTCGAATCTGATCAGTGAACCGTTTTCTCTCTGGATCTCTTTCTTTGTTCTGACTACAACCGCTTTAACCACTTTACCTTTTTTCACTTTTCCTGTCGGAAGTGCTTTCTTTACAGAAGCAACAATCACGTCACCAACAGAAGCGTATCTTCTTTTCGATCCGCCAAGAACCTTGATACACATGATCTCTTTCGCACCAGAGTTGTCTGCTACATTCAGTCTAGTAAATCCCTGGATCATTACACTTCTCCTCTCTTCACGATTTCAAGAAGTCTGAAGCTTTTTGTTTTTGAAAGCGGCCTACACTCGATAGCAGTAACCGTATCTCCAACATTAATGTCGTTCTTCTCATCATGAACAAGATATTTTTTAAATCTTTTTACCGTTTTGTGATATCTTGGGTGAAGTACACGTCTTTCAACCAAAACAGTTGCAGTTTTGTCTCCAGCCTTCTTAATCACAGTACCTGTTATTTGTCTTTTTGGCATAAACGACCCCTTACTTCGATCTCACAGCAGTCAGTGCTGTCTGGATTCTAGCGATATCTTTTTTCGCTGTTCTCAACTCAGAAGTGTTTGTCAATTGCATAGTTTTCTGCTTTGCATTCAATGTAAACAATTCAAGTTTTTTCTCTTTGAGCAATTCAAGCAGTTCTGCTTCGCTCTTCTCTTTCAAATCAATATAATTCATGACTATCCTTTGCAGTGATGATTTTACACTTAAACGGCATTTTATGAATTGCCAGCGTGAGTGCCGCTCTTGCAAGAGACTCTTCAACACCTGCCATTTCAAAGATAATACGTCCAGGCTTGATATTCATAACCCATTTGTCAACAGCACCTTTACCTTTACCCATTCTTGTTTCAAGTGGCTTGGCAGTAAGAGGTTTGTCAGGGAAAACCCTGATCCATGTCTTACCTGTTCTGCTGATCTTTCTTGTCATCGTGATACGTGCCGCTTCGATCTGGCGAGAATCAATTCTACCAGCTTCAACCGCTTTGATCGCGATATCACCGAACTCAATTTTGTTACCTCTGAAAGATTTACCGCGGTTACGGCCTTTCTGCTGCTTTCTCCATTTGGTTCTTTTAGGCATCAACATAATTATTCACCTCTTCTTCTCGATGGTCTTCTACCACCTTTTTTCTCTTCTTTAGGCTCTTGCTGAATTCCTTTGGCAAGTACTTCACCTTTGAAGATCCATACTTTGATCCCGATGATTCCGTATGTCGTGTGCGCTTCGGCAAAACCGTAATCGATTTTTGCTCTGAGCGTATGTAGAGGAACTCTTCCCTCGAGGTACCACTCGGTTCTTGCCATTTCAGCACCGCCCAGTCTACCGGAAACAGAAACCTTGATCCCTTTTGCACCGGATTTCAAAGCTCCCTGGATCACTTTTTTCATCGCACGTCTGAAAGCAACACGTCTCTCAAGCTGTGTCGCAACATTTTCCGCCGCCAACTGCCCGGAAGCTTGAGGACGTTTCTCTTCCTTGATGTTGATCGCAACATCTTTGCCAAGCATTTTGACAAGTGTCGCTTTCAGTTTCTCAATGTCCGCACCTTTTTTCCCGATAATGATACCAGGACGTGCAGTAACGATATTGACTCTGAGCTTCTTCACTGTTCTTTCAATGATGATATTGGAAACACCTGCATAGAAAAGCTCTTTTTTCAGGAACTTTCTGATCTTATGATCTTCAGCGATAAAATCAGCAGCTCTTGTTTTTGCAGGGAACCATCTTGACTCCCAGTTTCTGTTGATCCCTAGTCTAAGACCTATCGGATTGACTTTTTGACCCATATTATGCGTCCTCCCCATCTTTTTTCGCTGGACCAACTTCAACAAGAATATGTGCTGTTGGTTTAATGATTCTTGACGCAGTACCTCTTGCTCTAGGTCTCCATCTTTTCATTACTGCCGCTTTGTCTACTCTGCAAGAAGTAATCTCTACTTCTTCCGGTTCATAATCACCGTTGGCAACCGCAGATGCGATTACTTTGGAGATGATACCTGCCGCTTTGTTTGGCATGAACTCAAGTGATGCCAAAGCCAGCTCTGCATTCATTCCCTGAACTTCTCTTGCGATCAGTCTTGCTTTTGTAGGTGATACTCTTACGAATTTCAATAATGCTCTACTCATCTTAACCCACCTTCTTCTGAACAGAACCTTTATGGCCCTTGAATGTTCTTGTTGGTGCGAATTCACCCAGTTTATAACCGACATGGTTTTCAGTAATGAATACCGGGATGAATTGTCTTCCGTTGTGGACATTGATCGTCAGACCAATGAACTCAGGGAATATCACTGATCTTCTTGACCAGGTTTTAATAGGTTTGTTAGAACCCTCTTCTTTTGCCTTAAGCACTTTTTTCATTAGGTGACCATCGATGAATGGACCTTTTTTTGTCGATCTTGCCATATCTCAGCCCCTTACTTTTTTCTCTTGCTAATAATGAGTTTATCACTAGCTTTTTTCTTACGAGTCTTGTAACCCTTCGTTGGCATACCCCAAGGAGATACCGGGTGACGACCAGAGTTCGTTTTACCTTCACCACCACCGTGTGGGTGATCGATCGGGTTCATTGCAGAACCACGTGTCTGTGGTCTGATACCAAGGTGTCTGCTTCTACCTGCTTTACCGATCACGATGTTGGAGAAGTCTTCGTTCCCGACTGTACCGATCGTCGCCAGACATTCGCCAAGAACGTATCTCATCTCACCTGACGGGAGTCTGAGAGAAACGTATTTGCCGTCCCTACCCATGATCTGTGCATAACCGCCCGCTGAACGTGCGATCTGACCACCGTGGCCAGGGCTTAGTTCAATGTTGTGTACCAGGGTACCGACCGGGATGTTCTTCAGTTTCATCGCATTTCCTGTCTTGATGTCAAGTCCAGACTCTGCAGAAACGATTTTGTCACCCACGTTAAGGCCTTTAGGCTGAAGGATATATCTTCTGTCACCGTCAACATATTTGACAAGGCAGATTCTACAGTTTCTGTACGGATCGTACTCAACAGTCGCTACAGTACCTTCAACACCGAATTTGTTTCTTTTGAAATCGATGATTCTGTACAGTTTTTTCGCACCTGCTTCTCTGTGGCGAGAAGTGATTCTACCGTTACTGTTTCTACCCGCAGATCTTGGAAGATTCTTCAGTAGAGCCCTAACACTTGCTTTGGCTGTAATGTCACCGCTGTCAAGGTTAGTCATATAACGACGTGAAGGTGTGGTTGGTTTATATGTTTTAATTGCCATCTTCTATCCTTATACCGCTAAGCTTTCGATTTTAGCATCTTCAGGAAGCTTGACATAGAACTTTTTAGAGTCCGGTCTTTTCCCTTCAATACCTTTAAATCTTTTCACTTTTCCGTTTACTCTCATGGAGTTCACTCTAAGTGGATTGATCCCGAAGAACTCTTTAAAGACCTCTTTAAGACCGTTTTTAGTCATTCTTGGAGTTGTTTGAACTACGATGACACCCTCTTCCTGAAGAGCCAGGCTCTTCTCTGTATACATAATTGATTTAATATCTGTAATATCTGCCATCTTAAGCCTCTTTTGTCAATTTTTCAAATACGGCTTTTTCAATCACGATCGCGTGATATGCCGCTGCAAGATATGCATTAAGCTCATTTGGTTCAACAAGGTATGCGTTCTGGAGATTTCTGAATGCCAGGAATGTTTTGTCATCGATCATCTCTTTTACCACAAGTACGTCTCTCTGGTTAAGGCCGTTTACGAAAGTAACTGCATCTTTTGTCTTACCTGACTCAACCGCTACGCTGTCTACAACGAAAAGCGCATCATTTGCAGCTTTTTCAGCCAATGCATGATAAAGTGCAAGTTTTTTCTGCTTTTTGTTCACTTTCAGGTCATAGTTTCTGTTTGTACTAGGACCGAATGCGACACCACCGCCAACAAAGTGAGGTGCTCTGATAGAACCCTGTCTTGCACGTCCGCCGCCTTTTTGCGCAAATGGTTTTTTACCACCGCCGCTGACTGCAGATCTGTTTTTAGTCTGTGCAGTATTTGCTCTAAGGCCCGCCGCATACGCTTTACAGTAAAGGTAAAGGTTATGTGGGTGAACTTCCAGGAAACTTTGTGGAAGGTCTGCTGTTTTAATAGTTGTTACATTACTCATTTAACGATCCTTACCAATCCTCTAGCCCCGTTGTGACCAGGAATTGAACCTTTTAATACTAAGATGCCGTTCTCAGCATCGAATGACACAACGTCATTTTTAACAGTAACTTTTGTGTTACCGTATTGTCCAGGCATTTTTCTACCTTTCTGAACACGTCCAGGCCACTCTGCGTTACCGATAGAACCGATACGTCTACCAAATCTGTGTCCGTGTGAACCAGGTCCGCCGCCGAAACCGTGACGTTTCATACCACCCTGGAAACCTCTACCTTTGGTATTCAAAGAAGTTTTAACCACTGCCGCTTCTGCCAATGGCGCCGCATTAAGGTCACCTGCTTCAGTACCTTCAGCTACTTCGATCGTCATAAATTTGTTGAACTCTTTGGAGATTCCAAATTTTGTCTGCTGACCTTCGATCGCTTTGTTGATCTTCTTACTGCTGTTGTACGCAACCAGTGCTTTCCCGTCTTCTCTTACTTCACACACTTTCGCGTCAACGACTTTAAGAAGTGTAACAGGAACACTTGGTACGTCGATTGTTCTACTCATACCAATTTTTTCTACGATAAATTCCATTCTCTACTCCTACTTGTCCATTGATCTGATTTCAACTTCGATCTCAGGCGCAAGATCCAGCTTCATAAGTGAATCGATTGTGTCTGATGTCGCTGAAACGATATCGATCATTCTTCCGTGGATTCTGATCTCGAACTGCTCACGAGAGTCTTTATTCACGTGTGGTGATTTAAGTACGGTATAACGCTTGATTTTAGTCGGCATTGGAATCGGCCCTCTAATCTCAGCACCTGTACGCTTGACTGCATCTACAATAGCAGCAACTGATCTGTCTAAAACACGATGATCATAAGCTTTAAGCTTCAATCTAATTTTTTCCATTTTTACCCTTTAAAGAACTCGTTAGCAAGGCAAAGCCAAGGTGCCTAAACACAGGGGATGAACCCTCTAACATAAATTTAGGAACGCGAATTATATCCAAACTTTCTCAAAGGTGCAATACTTTTTAGTCTAAAAACGGTACAATATTGAAAATAGTTTCCTTGCAATAAGGAAAGAAAGGGTATTTTTATGGATCTGCTTGAATATTATCACTCCCACCCTCCGCAAAACGAACATTTTATTTTACGAAAAACAGAAATCCCGGAGCATGGGGATGTAAACCTTTTCGGTGCGCGGGGGTGTGGGAAAAGCGCATTGATACTCGATTATATCTCAAGGCAGGACGATAGGCTGCTCTATATTGACCTGGAAGACCCGAACCTCATCCTCAAAACACTCGATACCCTGCCGCTACAAGCCTACATAGACGAGTACGGGATTACAGAACTGATCCTGGACCATTATGAGGAGGGGATGATTGAAGAGTTTCCGGAAGTCGGACGGTTGATACTTCTAAGCCGTACACCGGTCAATCTGCCAAGGTTTTCTCCCATACAGCTTTTCCCTCTCGATTATGAAGAGTTTCTCGCTTTTGAGCATGGAAGTTCGGCAACTATTGCATTCAACCACTTCCTCAAAGCGGGTACGCTGCCGGCCATGGCGAAGCATACCAAAAACAGTACTCTGCTTATGAAACAGTTTTTCCAACAGCAGTTCAGTCCAAATGAGCAATCCCTCATTCTCATCCTCGCCCGCTACAACACCCAGCCCATGACCATCCACCAGATCTACAGTTTTACCAAAGAGTATTTCAAAATTTCCAAAGATTTTGTCTACAGCTCCATGAAGCGTTTTCAGGAGGAGGGGTTGGTCTATTTCATTGACAATGCTGTCAAACGGAGCGGCAAGAAGATGATCCTGTACGATTTCGCTTTTGTCAAATACCTCACTGCCCACCAGCCTTTCGGAAACCAGTTTGACAGCATGATCGCATTGACGCTTGTCAAACACGGGGTTTACTTCCGTACCCTTGGCGTACACGGTTACCTCACCGGAGAAAATGAACTGGTCATCCCCGCCCCCTTTGAAGGAGAAGAGAGTTTTTGGGTCAAAGCGCAAAAGAAATTTTCCCTTTACAAAAAACACGGCATTGACAAAGTCACTGTTGTCACCGTAGCCAACAGTTACCAGTTTGACATTGAAAAACTTCATTTCGAAGCACTGCCTTTCAATGAATGGAGCATCGCGCATGCGGAAGAGTGAAGAGTGAAGAGTGAAGAGTGAAGAGTGAAGAGTGAAGAGTGAAGAGTGAAGAAATTTGACACAGATCTTCTGACACCAACCTTAAATAGATAAAAGCTTTTCAAAGAAAAGCATACCGACACTCTTCGCTCTTCGTTCATCATTCTTCACTTAACAAAGCTCAGCTATAAGCTTTGCTTTGCTATAATTCTACCGCCTCTTTTCAGACCTGTGCAACGGGACTGAGGGACAACGGGTCAGGATGGGAACATAGCAGCCCACCCCTCTTTCTCGTGTGCCGCAGCCATCTGGGGAGGGGTACTTACAGACCGTAGAGAGGTGGCCGAGTGGTCGAAGGCGCACGACTGGAACTCGTGTATGGGGCAACTCATCGAGGGTTCGAATCCCTTCCTCTCTGCCAT
>Ga0256828_1000314_pt1 | contig 33567 bp, 37 predicted proteins | sample CV88metaG_FD_185993 | JGI IMG/M metagenome (GOLD analysis project Ga0256828, IMG submission 185993) | Hydrothermal vent microbial communities from East Pacific Rise, Pacific Ocean - CV88 | ecosystem: Environmental > Aquatic > Marine > Hydrothermal vents | place: Pacific Ocean: East Pacific Rise...
TTTTTACCAAAAGTAGCTTTGTGATTCTGATTTAAAGCCGTGATGCTCATAAAATCAAGAAAAATAAAGTCTATTTCTGATAAAATTCGCGAATTAATAGACTTTGGGTCAATTCCTAAGGTAACAAAACGAGATAATAAAGCAAAGGACACCACCAGTATGGCACATCACAAGTCAACGATCAAGAGAATCAGACAAACCGAGAAAAGAACCGAGAGAAACAGATACTACCGAACACGATTTAAAAACATCGTAAAAGCAGTGGTTGTAGCGGCAGAAGCCAATGATAAAGCAGCTGCAACTGATGCACTTAAAGTAGCCAACAAGCAGATTCACAAAATGGTTAGCAAAGGATTTATCAAAAAATCTACAGCCGCCAGAAAAGTGAGTCGTCTTCACCTTATGGTTAACAAGATCGAAGCTGCGTAAGTTTCCTCTCTACTTTTTAGAGCAGACGTTGGTCTGTCTCTATGCCTCTTTTAAATTTTACAAAATCCACCACTAGGTTTTTATCATGTTCCAAGAAAAACTCCAACCCTTTATTGACCGATACAATGAGATCAATACCCTCCTAAGCTCCCCCGATATCGCCAGTGATATTAAGCGTATGACCGATCTTGGCAAAGAGCAAGCCAAATTGAGCCAGTTGGTTGAAAAAGCAAATCTCTATATTGAGACAGCGGATGCCATTGCTGAGAACAAAGAGTTGTTGGGCGATCCTGAATTGGGTGATTTGGCAAAAGAGGAGCTAGCCGAACTGGAACCGATGCTTCCTAAGCTTGAAGAGGAGATCAAAGTCTTGATGATTCCCAGTGATCCCAATGATGACAAAAACATTATCTTGGAGCTTCGTGCAGGAGCGGGTGGAGATGAAGCAGCCCTATTTGTGGCAGATGTCTTCAAGATGTACTTGCGTCACGCTGAAAATGTGGGCTGGAAAGTTGAGATTATCAGCTCCTCTGATGGCACAGCTGGTGGATACAAAGAGATGATTGCTCAGGTCAGTGGGGAGGGGGTCTACTCTCAACTTAAATATGAAGCAGGAATTCACCGAGTGCAGAGAGTACCTGATACGGAGACACAAGGACGGGTACACACCTCAGCCATCACGGTAGCTGTGATTCCCGAGGTAGATGATGTGGAGGTAGAGCTTAAACCCAATGATATCAAAATGGATGTCTATCGTTCGAGTGGATGTGGGGGACAGTCGGTTAACACCACCGATTCAGCCGTGCGTCTTACCCATATTCCCACAGGGATTGTGGCAGCGATTCAAGATGAAAAATCCCAGCACAAAAACCGAGACAAAGCGATGAAAGTCCTCAAGGCCAGAGTCTATGAAGCCCAGCTTCAAGCCCAGCTCGATGAGACCTCTGCACAGCGTAAACTTCAAGTTGGATCAGGAAGTCGTTCTGAGAAGATTCGAACCTATAACTATCCTCAAAACCGTCTGACTGATCACCGAATTGACCTTACACTCTATTCACTTGATCGTATTATGAATGATGGAACGTTGAAGTTGGTACTTGACCCCCTCAATGCCCACGCCCAGGCTGAGGCGATCAAAGAGGCAGGGTTATAAGGAGCGTTTGTACGCCCCTTAGCCGAACATCTTCTTGAAGCCTTCAAGCAGTTTGCCCAAAATTCCTGTTGGTTTGATAAGATCACCTAAAAACTCATCATATCCCATACCACGTTCTTCTAAGTAGGCTTCGAGATAAGAGAGTGATCCCTCCATACCATGTTTTTTTTCTATTTTGAGCATGGTTTCATACAGCTCTTCCATGGTATCAACAACTTGCTTGGGGGCAGCACGCCTAAAAGAGGTGAAGGATTGTATGTTACCTGCTTCATCTTTTTTAATGTCGAAATCAGAAATAACCCAGTAATATTCACCACTTTTTGCCAAATTTTTAACCACTCCTGAGACAGGTTCCCCTCGTAGAAGACTGTTCCATATGAGAAAAAAAATGGCTTGGGGCATATCAGGGTGTCGGGAGATGTTGTGAGGAGAACCAATTAACTCCTCTTCATTGTAGCCAGAGATATCACAAAAATTTTTATTGATAAATAGAATGTTCCCTTTAATATCGGTTTTGCTGACTATGAATTTTTTTTTATTAAATGTGATCTCTTGATCAATGGCAATGGGTCTATATATCATCTTACTTACCTTATAGTTAATGACCCGTATTTTAGCCAAGAATTATTAAAAAAGAGTCGTTTCTAATAGAACTAATTTAAAGCTTAATAAAAAAGAACAAAAAATAAGTATAGATTTTTTTGATTTAATCTGCTAAACTATAAAAAAGTCTTGTAAAGGTTCTATAATGTTAAGAAAAGTTCTCTACCTCATACCCTTAAATCTATTTTTCATCTTTGGTTGTACAGGGGTTGATCCTTCTAGTAGTAGTGGTGTTGAAATCTCGGGAACGGTGACCTATGATCGAATTCCTCCAAAATTTACGTATGGTATTGCCAAATTGGATTATGATGCTGTGGTTGCCAAGCCTGTGAAGTATGTGACTGTTAAGGCACTGGATGAGAATGGCAACCTTATCAAAGAGACCAAAACCGACAAAAAAGGGCACTACTCCCTCTATGTAAATCCCAATCAAAATGTCAAAATTCGTGTCTATGCACGCATGGTCAAAGAGGGGGCATGGGATGTAAGTGTGGTGGACAATACCAATATGAAATCACTCTATGTCATGGAGGGGGAGTACCACAGCAGTGGCACCAAGCATAACATACGCAACCTTCGTGCCAAATCTGGATGGACGGGAAATGATTATCAAGCCCCTCGGGTGGCAGCTCCTTTTGCTATTTTGGACAGTATCAATGAGGTGATGGATAAGGTACGTGCCGCGGACAGTCATGCCGTTTTCCCTCAATTAACCGTCAACTGGTCGGTCAATAATATTGCTGCGGGGGGGGATGTAGAGCGTGGACAGATTATCACTTCTCACTATGATGGGGAGCGGGGACTATGGATCTTGGGAGATGCCAATTCAGATACGGATGAGTATGATGATCATATTATTATCCACGAGTGGGGTCACTATTTTGAGGATCAATTCTCGCGAACTGATAGCATAGGCGGTCCTCACTCTCCAGGAGAAGCGTTGGATATTCGTTTGGCATTTGGAGAGGGATGGGGAAATGCTCTTTCTGGTATTGCGACGGATAATCCTATCTATTTTGATACCTCAGGGGCGGGACAGTCTTATGGTTGGTATATGGATTTAGAGAATGGTGCACAGAAAAATCCAGGATGGTACAGTGAAGGTTCTGTTCAGAGAATTTTGTATGATCTCTATGACAAGAATAATGAGGGACATGATCATACCTCTTTGGGCTTTAAACCCATCTATGAAACAATGATTGGTAAAGAGAAAAATACCAAAGCATTCACCAGTATCTTCTCTTTTATTGATGGGTTAAAGCACAATAACCGCTCCGATGCCAATAGCATTGATAAGACGGTAGCCTATGAGCGAATCAACAGCATTACGGACAGTTATGGAAGCAATCGTACCAACATTGCCAACAGTCAGTATACCACCCCTATTTACAGAGATTTGGGATTGGGAGAGACGATTTCGGTATGTAATCGAAACAATTATGGAGTCTACAATAAACTGGGCAACAGAAGTTATGTGCGTCTGAATATTACTACGGCGGGGAATTATAAGGTTGATGCCAGTCCCAATGGACATATTGCCCCCAATCAAGATCCTGATATTTTAATCTATGATCCTCAAAAAGAGAATAAAAATATTGGTATTTCGATGAAAGAGGGATCGCCTTATGATACTTTATCTATTTATTTGGAACCTGGACCTTATCTTTTGGATGTTTATGATGTTTCGTTTGATAACAGTTGTTATAACTTATCGTTAAACAAAGAGGCGGTAGTTTACAGTAAACCAGGACAAAAAGGTGCTGTGATTATGAAGTCCAATGCTAACAAACGTCCTTTACCAAAACGGCACTATTATTAAAATAATGCTACGGTTTCAACAATTTTTATACAGTAATATGCCACAATAAGAGTAATTTAAGCATAAGGATAAAATTTGAAAAATAGATTAATCATACTCTTTGCAGTTATGATGGCTCTTATTGTGGTCGGTTGTGGGAGTGTTGATGAGGGAAATTCTCAGGAAAGTTCATCCACCTCGCACGTGACGGATAATACCTCAGGTAGTGTTTCATCAGGCTGTTCCGCTGCCACGTATGTTGTCGCCAATGGTAGCTTGACTATCTCTGGACAAGTGACCTATGATCGTATTGGTGTGGCAGCCAACGATGTTGGGTTGGATCATGAAAATATTAGCAAGATGCCAGCTCGTCAAGTGGTGGTTAAAGCCATTGGTCCTTGTGGGGAAGTGGTGACCTCTACCACCACCAATGAGGAGGGAGAGTATCTTCTTACCCAGTTACCCTCCAATCAAGAGGTTAAAATTCGGGTTTATGCTCAAATGCAAAAATCAGGTACAGGGGGGTGGAATCTTCAAGTTCAAGACAATACCAATGATGATTCGATCTATGTTATGGAAGGCAGTCTGATCTCTACTGGAACCCGAAATTCTCGACGCTCTTTGCATGCTCCCTTGGGATGGAACAGTGCATTGGGGGCATATACTTCTACACGAATGGCCGCCCCTTTTGCCATACTTGATTCTCTCTATGATGCCATGAAAAAGGTTATTACTGCTGATCCTACAGCTTCTTTTCCTCGATTATTGGTTAACTGGTCGGTCAACAATATTGCTGCTGGAAATGGAAGTGAAGTAGGTTTGGCAGATGGACAAATTATTACGTCTCATTTTGATGGGGATGAAAAACTCTATATTTTGGGTGATGCCAACTCTGATACTGATGAGTTTGATGATCATATTATTATTCATGAATGGGCACACTATTTTGAGGCAAATTTTTCGCGTGCGGACAGCATTGGTGGTGCGCATGGCGAGGGAGATCGTCTGGATATTCGTGTCGCCTTTGGAGAGGGGTGGGGGAACGCCTATTCTGCCATTGCTACAGATAATCCAATCTATTATGATACCTTAGGACAAGCCCAATCCCAAGGGTGGTCGATGAACATTGAGAGTGCTAGAAAAGTGGTTCCTGGTTGGTTTAGTGAAGCATCAGTACAACGTATTATTTATGATTTGTATGATGCTCATGATGATGGTCAGGATCATTTGAGTTTGGGATTTGCACCTATTTATCATGTCTTAACAGGTCCTCAAAAAATAACCCCTGCGTTTACTTCGCTGTTTAGTTTTATTACGGCATTGAAAAATGAAGGAGCAGATGCAGCGGCCATTGATGATATTTTAGGATCAGAGGATATTGGTTCCATTGATACCATTTATGGGAATGATTTTTATCCACTCTATGCGGATATGTCACCGAATGAATCGTTTGATATCTGTACCTCAACCAAATATGGTTATGGTAATAAGCTTGATAATCATAAATACATACGATTTAGAATTGATGAGAGTGGTCTCTACACGGTACGTGTACGACAGAACAATGGAAATACTTCCGATCCTGATTATATGCTCTTTAAGACCACCCCCTTTACTCAAGCAGGAATTTCAGATGATACGGATGCTGGTAAGGCAGAAGAGGAGTTGATGCTCTCGGCAGGAGACTATCTTCTTGATCTATCAGATTATAAAAATTTACAGAAAGCATGTTTTACCGTTACGGTTAATAAATAAAAAGGATTACAAATGAAAACAACATCAAAATTATTATTATCTTGTCTTGTACTGACAGGATTAACAGGAACAGAAGCAATGGCAAAGGATAATACGAGCAAGATGGAGACAATAACAACCATTGGACACTACCAAAAACCAGGAGCCCCAATTGATCTAACCCACAATGTTGCACGTGTGGCTGTGGGAGAGTATGCAGATATTAATGCTACGTTGACCACCACTTTACACAGTGGAGAGATGGAAGTGAGTGTGACCATGGATGAGGGGTTGGAGAGTGAAGAACCCATCAGTGATGTGACCAAATTTGTACTCTCAGATGATCAAAACAGTTACACCTTACATTTTCATGTCTTAGCCCAAAAAGATGGTCTTTATTATATTCGACTCTTAGCAAAAGTAGATGATGGAACAGGGGCGAAGATGCGTGCCATGGCGATTCCTGTTTATGTGGGAGAGGGTCGATTAAAGAAAAAGAGCAATCAAGTGATTATGAAAGCCATGAGTGGTGAAAATATTTCCATCTCCAAAGCTCAAGAGACCGTCGAGATAGTAGAATAACCCTATATTAAATCTTTTTGGATATAATACGCGACCTCATTCTCTATGAGTAATACCCAATGAAAGGAACAGATATGCCAAAAATGAAAAGCGTTAAAGGTGCTGTAAAGCGTTTTAAAGTGAAAAAATCTGGTAAGATCAAAAGAGGGACTGCATTTAGATCTCACATTTTGACCAAAGTAGATGGTGCACATCACCGATCAAACAGAAGTCCAAAGTATGTTGATCAAGCTGATGCGAAAAAAATCAAAGAGATGATTGTATAATTTTATACAGACATTTTAGCAAGTGATAACTCCCCAGTGTGGGACAAGTTCATTTTAAATAAAAATGACACCTATTGCCCAAATGAGGCACAATATGGTAAAGGAAAAATATGAGAGTAAAAACTGGTACAGTTAGACATCGACGTCATAAAAAACTACTGAAACAAGCTAGAGGTTTCTACAGTGGTAGAAGAAAACACTTCAGAAAAGCCAAAGAGCAACTAGAGCGTTCATTGGTATATGCTTATAGAGACAGAAGACAGAAAAAAAGAGACTTTAGAAGACTTTGGATCGTAAGAATCAATGCTGCTGCAAGATTGAATGATATGAACTATTCAACCTTTATGCACGGTTTAAAAGTTGCTAATATCGAATTGGATAGAAAAATCTTAGCTGATATGGCAATGAATGCTCCTGAAGCATTCACAAAAGTAGCTGAGGCTTCCAAAGCTGCACTTTCTGCATAATATCTACGGATAAGAGAGACTCGTCTCTCTTATCATCTCTTCCTTTCTTTTAAATAAATTATTTTAAAATGTGATAGTAATAGACACAATCTCCTGAAAAGATGAATATTAGTAACACTTTAAATCCTTAGTTAGTTAAATAGGATAAAAAAAGTCTTATATTTTTGATACATGTTATTATTAGTATCAGTAAAAATTATAGGTGGGTAAATTTTTGAAAAAAATTCTATTACTATTGCTCCTATCTCTCTTAGAATTGATGGGAAATGAGGTGGCAATTGTCAAATCTTTGACAGGAGTTGTGGAGGTTAAGCGACTCAAAAAAACCATAGAACTTAAAGTAGGTACCAAATTAAGTGAGGGCGATTTGATTATGACCCATGCCAAGAGCAGTGTTGGGTTTATTTTTGATGATGGCACACGAATTGCTTTGGGTGCTAAAAGTATCTTTGCCATCAAAAAGTTTGTTGTCAATCCCAGTCAAAATAAGTACGATGTAGATTTGGACATGAAAAAAGGAAAAATCTCTTTTAGTTCAGGAAAAATAGGAAAACTGGCACCTAATGCTGTGAAGTTTCATATTCCTGAAGGAATTATAGGCATTAGAGGAACCAAATTTTTGGTTGAAGTTGATTAGTGGGGGAAAGGGATAAGAATGAAAATAACGACAATAATAATGGGGGGGCTGGGATTACTCTTTTTGACAGCTTGTTCTTCTAAAAGTACTGTGGTATTGGTGGACAGTGGGAAGAAGCATAATGCCATTGTGGTGGCTACAGATAAAGGGGTTGCTACCTTGGATAAGGTTGGAACCTTTGTTGAACTTCGTGACAAAGAGGCACAACCCAGTAAAATCCAAACCATCTCTCCCGAGGAGATCGAACGTCGTTTTGGATCAACGTTAGCAGCAGAACCTCCCAAGGCAGCTACATTTATTCTCTACTTTGATCTTAACAGTACGACACTTAATGCAGAGTCCAAGCGGGTGCTGAATGAAGCGCTAAAAACCATTGCATTACGTTCTCCTTGTATGGTGGATATTATTGGACATACCGATACCATAGGGAGCAGAAAAGAGAACCTCAAAGTCTCCAAAAAACGGGCAGAAACCATCAAAAAACTTATTATGGCAAAGGGTGAAGATATTGAATCGTTGCATGTTAAAGGCTATGGTGAAGAGGATCTTCTGGTTCCTACTGCTGATAATATCGCTGAAGCAAGAAATCGAAATGTAGAAATTTTTATCAAATAGCATGTTTTCTCGCAGCAACTACTTGATGGTAGCAACACTTGCGTTGCTGCTCCATGCCTATTTTTATCAAAGTAACATTACCAAGAATATTGATTACAAGTTGTATGATGCCATTAAAATTTTTGTGGATAATCAACCGTTAAATGAGGAAGATGTCCATACGGTGATTGTCAATATTGATGAAAAAAGTCTTCGTGCCATTGGACAATGGCCATGGTCAAGGGTCATTGATGCCAAGTTAATTGAAAAAATCAATCAGATGTATCCTGCTGCGATTGGCATCAATTTACTTTTTCCTGAACCTGATCGAACCTCTCCCATTGAGATTAAAAAATTTTATAAAGAGTATTTTGATATTGATCTTCATTGGGGAAATTTCCCTCAGGTTCTCAAAGATAATGATTCTATTCTTGCTCAGAGTCTCAAGGAAGCCAATGCTGTGCTTCCTGTGTATCTTTATGATACCGAAGATGTGACAACCAACAATTCACTTCATCATGATGACAAATTTGTCAATATCTCCACGAATTATCATAAATCATCCATTATTCATAATTATGATCCATTACAGCAGAGTTGTTCACATTTTGGTTTTATTAATTTGGAAGAGGATAATGATGTTTTTTTACGACGTATTCCTCTTTTTATGCAGTATCAGGAGGATATGATTCCTACATTTGGATTGGCAATTCTGTTGAGCTTGGATCAGGATATTGAGATTGGATATGATGATGGAACGTTGGAGGTTCTAAATCATAGAATTAAGATGGCAAAAAGCAGTGAAGTGATGTTGAATTTTAGTGCGAGTCCCTCTAAAGTGATCTCTGCTATTGATATATTGGAGAATCGGATTGATGCCTCTGCTCTTCAAGGAAAAATTGTTTTGGTAGGACTCTCTGCCGTTGGGGATGAGGGAATCCAGCACCTTTCACGAAATAAGAGGGTTTCCAATGTTGATATTCATGCCACATTAATCGAAAATATTCTTAATGATCTGCTGATTGTACAGCCTGAGATGTATAAAGTTATTAATGTACTTATTTCTCTTTTACTTTCTCTTTTGCTTGTATTTTTTTTACTTAAGGAGTGGTATCTTCCTATTTTAGGTGTTTTTTTAATCACCAACCTTGTGAGTGTGGTGGGAACGTCGATTGCGTATCTTCAAGGGGTTTATATCTCCATAGGGTATCTTTGGGTTCCTTTTATTGCTTACTTCTTTATGATTACACTGCTTTTTATTGTCATTAATATTCGAGAAAAAAAACATTTTTATGCCGAGTTAAGACGCTCACATCGTGCTACGATTGATAGTCTTTCCTTGGTGATATCCATGCGTGATGATGAGACGGGAGAACATCTTCAACGTACCAAAAATTATGTTAAGCGATTGGCTGAACACTTGGTCAAAGAGAAACAGTATGTTGAGGTACTGAGCAAAGATTTTATTCAATATCTTTATGAAGCTGCACCGTTGCATGATATTGGTAAAGTGGGTATTCCTGATAAAATTCTCAAAAAACCAGGTCGCTATACCCCTGAGGAGTATGAGGTGATGAAACAACATCCCTTGTTGGCTAAAAATGTGATCCAAAAAGCGATGCGATATTATGATAAAAATATTTTCTTGGAATTGGCATATAATATTGCTTATTATCATCATGAACGTTGGGATGGAAAAGGTTATCCTGAGGGACTCAAAGGAGAGGAGATCCCCTTGGAGGCACAACTGATGGCGATTGCTGATGTGTATGATGCTTTGGTAAGCAAACGCTGTTATAAAGAGGAGTATGCGTTTGAAAAGGCAGAAGCAATTATTATCGAAGAACGAGGCGGTGCCTTTAATCCTTTATTGGTTGATGCTTTTATTGACATTAAGATGCAATTTAGAGCCATTGCCACACGGTGGAGAGATGAGAATCATCCCTCATAGTGTGTAAAATTATTTAAAGTGAAGCATAATTGCTATTAGAATTGACGATTCTCTGCCCCCAAAGGAAGCGTCTTTTGTAAAATGTCTTTTGATTGAAATTGGTGATAATGACTCTTTTTTTAGCAGAGCTGGCATGAATAAATCTTCCATCTCCCATGTAGATACCTACATGATTAACCTTATGATGAAATTTCTTTTCGGTATCAAAAAAGACCAAATCCCCTTTTTCCAATTCATCATAACTTACTTTGATGCCCACATGGGCTTGATGACCTGAATATCGAGGAAGGGTCATACCATTTTTTTTGTAGACATACTTGGTAAAACCTGAACAGTCAAAAGCTGAAGGTCCATTGGCTGCCCAGACATATTCTGTCCCCAAAAAGGAAGTGGCAGTTGAGACAATTTCATCCTCTTTGGTTAGCTCTACCCAATCTTCACCCACCTCTACAGCTTTGGTATATGATCCCTCTTTGCCTTTGACTTCCATATCAATATTGTTTTCAACAAGTTGCATGAGTGAGTCAAGATTGTTAAGATCTGTATGGGATTGATTTTGTTCATTGGAGGGGGGAGTAGAAGATGCGAAGAGTGTCTCTTCTATGGTTTTCTCTTCAGTGGTTTTTTGGTTGAAGCTTACATTTTTATCAGCCAACTTGGGTGGAGCAACTTTTGATACTTTTTCTTGCAAACATCCTGAAAAAAGGAGAGGCATTACAGCCATCGCAAGATAAATGTGTTTCAATTTTCTCATTTAATAACATTCCCTTGATTGAGTACAAATTGTACTTTTTTCGATAATATTGATCGCATTGATCAAAAATTTACATAAATATTGTGTAGAAATTGTGTAATCTTAGGGATAAAGGGTATTGAAAATTTTGCTATTGATTAAAAAAACCGTTATAATTGGTCAGAAAATGATCTAAAGGAACCATCATAATGAACCCAACAGTAAAGAAGATTTCCCCTTTGTTTTTCCTCTTTTTTTTAGGATGTCAAAGTGAGGATGTAAGCCTCCTCTCTGATAACAATCACAGTTATCATAAAAAAGATAAAAATATTACCAAAAGTGTTCAGCGAAATGAAGAGCATTTTTTGGAGACTTTGGGGGTAAGTTATAAGCAGGATAAAATTATTATTGATCTTAATAAAACGAATCATTTTTTTGTCGCTTTGGAGAAGCGTGCTGATGAAAAAGCCAAAGTGTTGGAAAAAAAGTTAAATGAGATTAATATGAGCAAGGAAGCGGGTATCTTGGTGGATCAGACCTCTCTTTCTGTTGATCTCAATAAAACCCACATTCTTTTGGAAAATCTCTCAAACCTTTTTGAAAATGTTTTATTTGATATTAACCGTACCAATCCTTAATGATTTTAGTATAGAATATCATAAACTAATAATAAGGACGATAGATGCAACAAGTAGATATGAATTCTCCTGAGTTTCAAGCTGAGTTGGAGAAGACATGGAGTTTTGTAGAGAAGGTCAATAAACAGTTTGGCTTTGTGCAACATCCCCAAGAGGATGTCAATGAGGGGGTTGCGATGGGATTGGCACGCAACAAATTGATGTATGGAAAACGATATTGCCCTTGTTTTATGGTTATTGGTGAAACCAAAGAGGAGCAAAAGGCAGCCGATAACCGTATCTGTCCGTGTACGCCCGCTTTGGAAAAAGAGATCCCTGAAGATGGGAAGTGTCACTGTGGGATCTTCTGTACCCCTGAGTATGCCAAAGGGGAACAGCAAAACAGTGAAATCGAAGAGGTTGTTCATCAACACTCCCGAGGATTGACTCAAGAAGAAGCGGTTGTCCTCTTAGCCAAAGAACAGCTAGATGGAGATGAACTTGAAGCCTTGATTGAGGCACGTATGCTTAAAATGGTTGAGTTTTTTCTCTTGGACGTGCGAGAGTTAATGGAGTATAAGATGGGACATATTGTGGGGACAGATGCGTTGGTACCTACGTCTCAATTCTATGGGGAGATCGAAAATCACAGTGATAAAAAAGCTCAACCTATTATTGTTTATTGTCATACAGGAAGCCGAAGCTTACAGGTACAACATGCCATGAAATCATTGGGCTTCAAGCAGGTGGGTAACCTGCGTTATGGTATTATTAGCTATGGTGGAGCCATTCAAAAAGGCTAAATACCCTCTGTTTACAAATTTTTTCAAGGGTGTGCATACTGATTGATAAAGTAGAGTGCATACCCTCCCCCTAAGATAAAAAATATGGCAATATGACTCAGTGGCAAACGCTCTTTAAATAAGAGTATCCCCAGACTATAAAGAAGTTGACCAAAGGCTAAGAGCATGAAGAACACCATTCCCATAATGGCATTGGTACTTAAAGGATAATGAATAAAGTACTCAATAATGTGATAAAACTCTTTAAAGGAGAATCCATAAAAGATCCCTAAGGTTCCCAAGGTAACCAAGACAAAGCCTTTGTCTTTTATTAAAAAAGAGTGTAAGAGGTTGATAAAGGTAGTGGTGAGGATAAGTATCCCAAAAAGATAGATAAAAAGATACCCATAGAGCATGGAGAGTTTTTCTTCTGTAAAGTGTGTAATAATGAAACTGTATACGGTATTGAACTGCCAATAGAAGAGGGCTAGTGTCAAAACAGAGTAGAGCAGTGCAGGGATAAATTTGATAATTGATTGAAAAATCATAAAGACTCTTTTGCCATTTTTTTGATATTATATTATAATTTTTTTTATTATTGGCAAAAAGAGGGTATTTTGTTTTACATTGTTACTAGGCTCTTAAAAAATTGGGATTGGATATTACTTCAAACGTAAGGTTAGACGCACGTTTGTCCAGTTCATTTTGGATGGTCTGCACAATCTGTTTGGTACGGTTCATGGGCAGCGAGGAACGATCGACGATAAAGGTATGAGAGGTCATATACTCACCAATGGTTTTGGCGGTGGAGAGAATATTAAATAAAGCTCCTGAATCATGGGTATTGTCTTCAGAGATAAAACACATATTGGTCGTACGCAGTGCCTCTTTGATATCATCTGTAAACTCGACAGATTTCTTGCAGATGGTATCAAAAATCTTCTTCTCTTCATTGGGATAATAACCCCGTTTTATGTTCTCTATGAGTCTGTTATCTTTGCAGACATAGACAACCTCGTTTCCCATTTCGACTAACGCTTTTCCACTGAGCAGTTCATTGTGATTCATTCCCATAACACTGATTTTCATTTTATTTCCTTTCGATTATAATTTAATTTTAATTTGAATATTATCAACCGATATTTGGTCGCCTTTGGTTGATAATTTCTAGTACAATTTTATACAATTTAAATAATAACTTAACTTAATTTTTAATCTTAAAACTTTATATTAAATTAAGTTTTATAGAATAAATCATTGATAAATCCCATAAAATAGAGATCTTGACTGTTTTTAAAAAAAATTAAAAAATTTATTGCAAGATATTAAAAAAAATAGAATATAATATTTATATAAAATAAGAAATAGTATTTGTTAGATAATATTTTTATGATAAAATATAAAAAAATGAATTTTAACATTATCAGAGAGGATTGGATAAATTTTGAGGAAAAAAAAACTTTTTTTAGGGATTGTAACCTTTCTAATACTCTTAATTGGGATCTGTATTTTCCTTATAATAAAGGAAAATCGTATGGTTTATGTAGAAAAAAATCTATTGAAACAAGCCATTGTAACGGGTGCATTACAACGAACCTTATCGGATGCACAGAAAGATATTAATCACTTACTGGAACAAGAACCTCTTCTCTTTGATGCCAATGAATCGTTATTTGAGAAAAATAAGTCTTTGCATCTAATCATTGATATTTTAAATACAATAGAAGAGAAGAGTGTTGCCATTATTGTTAATGCTTTTTGTAATGAGTTGGATTCTCGTCGTGATAATCGAAAACTTTCTCAAAAACGGGCGGATAGTTTGGCACACTATATTGATGAAGTCTATGCACCACTCTTTATCACTGCAATAGGATATGGAGAGGAGTTCTCTTCTTCTGATGGCAATGGCACACAAAAGAGCAGTCGTATTGAGATAGAGATCAAGAGAGTTGTCGAAGAACCCCTTAACTAGAAGTTAGAAGGGGCAGGGGTATTGATAATGTTGTAAAACTCTGTTCTTGTTCGTTGATCGCTTTTAAAGAGTCCACGAAGGGCTGAGCTAACCGTGGTGGAGTTGATCTTCTGAACGCCTCGCATCTCCATACACATATGACGGGCATGTACTACCACGGCAACTCCCTTGGGATTGATGGTATCTAAGATCGCATCGGCGATCTGTTCGGTCATCTGCTCTTGGATCTGTAATCTTCGTGCAAAAACATTGACAATGCGAGGGATCTTGGAGAGTCCTACCACCTTGCCATCAGGAATATAGGCGACATGAACACGCCCTATGATAGGTAACATATGATGTTCACACATGGAGTAAAACTCAATGTCTCGTACGACGACCATCTCATCGTTGGTCGAGCTAAAGAGGGCTTGGTTGAGTATCTCTTTGGGGTCTTGGTGGTACCCCTCCGTGAGAAACTGTAGGGCTTTTGCCACACGAGAGGGGGTTTTGAGTAGACCCTCTCGTTTGGGATCTTCTCCTAATAGTTCTAATACTTTGGTGATTGCTGCTTCAAACTCTTGCTTGTTCTCCATTTTAATCCCTTGATTGATTTTTCCGTAATTCTACCATTTATTTTATTCACTATTAACCAGCAACGCAGTATAATCCAAAAATTTTAACAAGATTATTAAAGTTTAAGCTTTGATGATGTAGTATGGGAAAAGTTAATTAGGACAAAGTTAGTCCGAATTGAAATTAAAGGAAAAAAATGAAAGTATATTTGGACAATAATGCCACCACCATCGTAGACCCACAGGTCAAAGCAACGATGGATCCCTTTTTTGTAGAGAAGTATGGTAACCCAAATTCACTCCATTCGTTTGCTGGTGAGACACATCTGCCTCTTAAATCAGCCATGGAGAAGATTTATGCAGGGATTCATGCTCCCAAAGAGGACAGTGTGGTGGTGACCTCTTGTGCCACAGAGAGCAATAACTGGGTACTTAAAAGTATCTATTTTGAGTATATCTTAACAGGTAGAAAAAATCATATTATTATCTCTGAGGTGGAACATCCCTCCATTATTGCTACGGCGAAGTTTATTGAGTCGATGGGATGTCGTGTTACCTATCTTCCCATCAACAGTGAGGGGTTGATTGAGGCACAGAGTGTGCGGGACAATATTACGAGTAAGACTGCTTTGGTTTCAGTGATGTGGGCAAACAATGAAACGGGTGCAATCTTCCCTGTGGAAGAGATTGGTGCGATTTGTGAAGAGCATAAGGTGCTTTTCCATACGGATGCGGTACAAGCCATTGGTAAATTGCCTGTGGATGTACAGCGTTTTAATGTGGACTACCTTACCTTCTCTGCCCATAAATTTCATGGACCCAAAGGGGTAGGTGCGTTGTATATGAAACACGGTAAAGAGTTGATGCCTCTCCTGCATGGAGGATCACAGATGGGTGGGTACCGTTCAGGTACGCTCAATGTTCCTGGCATTATTGGCATGGGCAAGGCGATGGAGCAGGCTGTTGATGCTCTTGATTTTGAGATGAGCGATGTGCGTGAGATGCGGGATGAATTTGAAGATGCTCTTTTGGAGATTGAAGATACTTTTGTGGTGACTCCACGAAGTCATCGAACCCCTAATACCATCTTGATCTCCTTTAGAGGAATTGAGGGGGAATCCATGTTATGGGATCTCAATTGTGCAGGAATTGGGGCGAGTACAGGGTCTGCTTGTGCGAGTGAAGATCTTGAAGCCAACTCGGTGATGGAAGCCATTGGTGCGGATGAAGATCTCGCCCATACTGCTATTCGCTTCTCCCTGAGTCGATATACGACAAAAGAGGAACTTGACTATACCTTAGAAGTGGTCAAAAAGGCGGTTAAGCGACTTAGAGAGATCTCTAGTTCGTATGCCTATGCACCAGAGGGACATAACTCTGGACTCTCAGCACATTAGCTGTAGGTTCGATTTTGTCGGACAAATTTGAAAATATAAAGAATAGAAAGGAAACAGTATGGGAATGGACAGTTTAATTGGGGGTACCATCTGGGATGAGTACAGCCAAAAAGTAACCGATTTGATGAATAACCCTCAAAACATGGGGGAGATAACCGAGGAGCAAGCTGAGGCAATGGGTGCCAAACTGATTGTGGCTGATTTCGGGGCAGAGAGTTGTGGGGATGCGGTGCGTCTCTACTGGGCAGTGGATCCCAAAACCGATAAGATTTTAGAATCCAAATTCAAAAGTTTTGGATGTGGAACGGCGATTGCCAGCTCAGATACCATGGCAGAACTCTGTAAGGGAAAAACCGTACAAGAGGCAGTCAAGATCACCAATATTGATGTGGAGATGGCAATGCGGGACAATCCCGATACCCCTGCGGTTCCCCCACAAAAGATGCACTGCTCGGTCATGGCATACGATGTGATCAAAAAAGCAGCCGCACAGTATATGGATGTGGACATGGAGAGCTTTGAGGAAGATGTTATTGTCTGTGAGTGTGCGAGAGTCTCACTGAGTACCTTGAGAGAGGTGATTCGACTTAATGATTTGACCACGGTTGAGCAGATTACTGATTATACCAAAGCGGGAGCCTTCTGTAAATCCTGTATTCGTCCAGGGGGACATGAAGCCAAAGATATCTATTTGGTAGACCTTCTTGAAGAGTATGAGCGTGAAAAGATGGCAAAAGTAGCCGAGGGGATGAAGACAGGAGGTCCTGTAGATTTCGCACAGATGACCGTCGTACAGAAACTCAAAGCTGTGGATAAAGTCATTGATACCAATATTCGTCAGATGCTTATTATGGATGGGGGAGATATGGAGATTTTGGACATCAAAGAGAATGGTGCTCATTTTGATATCTATATTCGTTATCTAGGAGCCTGTAGTGGATGTGCCAGTTCAAGTACAGGAACCCTCTTTGCGATAGAAAATATTCTCAAAGAGAAATTGGATGAAAATATTCGGGTACTTCCCATTTAAAATATCAACATTTTCATGATGGTGAGGCTTTCTCACCATATTAAATTTATTTATTAAAAAAAAATTAATATTTTACTGCTATAATTAAAAGAAAGGGGTTGTTCTGTGAGATCTTTTCTTTTAATCTTCCTGTCTCTTCTTTTTTTTGGGTGTAGCTCGTCGATTGCAACATCAAAACCACCATCTGGTTTACAACTTAGTAATGAGTATTTACACTCACTGGATTTCAGTCAGAGTGAATTGCTTTTAAAACGTATTGATCACCATTGGTATTATGTTCGTTCCAATGGAAAAATAATGCGGGTAATTAGCGATGATCATGGTGAAGCTGATCGTTTTCATGAAGGGTTGGCACGTACCCGTATTGGGGGGAAGATTGGTTTTTTTGACAAAAATTTAGATTTGGTACTTCCTGCTATTTATGATTTTGCTTTTCCTTTTCATCATGGTATTTCTGAGATTTGTGTGGGGTGTAAAGAGGTAAAAGATGGGGAATATAGCATCCTCACGGGTGGCAAGTGGAAACGGATCAATCGTCAAGGGCTGTTGGTTGAAGAGTAAGGTTTATGGTTATATTTTTATTAAAAGGAGTGTTTATGGTGTCTACATTGATGAGAAGAGGTCTCTACTTGGGGATGGTTGGTATGTTGTTGGGATGTGGAGGAGCTGATTCTCAAACCGATACGACAAGCAACGAAAGGGGGCAGGTTGCTGATGATATTGGCTATACCGATCCCAATGGACATTTGCTCAGTGAACAAGATCATGTTCTTTTGGTACATAATCAAAAACGAAATCTTCATTTTACGGATATTAATCTCTCTTATAGTATAGAGTTAGAGCGTGCTGCCCAAGCCTATGCCAACGTCCTAGCCCAAAATGGAAGATTTGAACATGACCCCAACAATCACATTAAGGGTTATGGAGAGAACCTGTATGCCTATACCAAAAATGAACCCATTAGTATTGATGAAGCGATGATTCATTGGTATGATGATGAAGAGCCTCTGTATAACTATAATGACGGGAGTTGTGAGGAGGCGTATTATCCTGATGGTAAAAAAATTGCTTGTGGACACTATACTCAGGTGGTATGGCAAGAGACACACGAGGTTGGTTGTGCCAATGCACAGTATCAATCAGGAGATTTTACAGGGGGGTATATCTATGTCTGTAAATATAAAAAGGCAGGGAATATTGTGGGAGAAAAACCCTATTGTACCTCCTACAGCAATGCGGATATCTATTTGAATCAGGTTCCCACAAGTTTTGCACTGGCAAATCGTACTTTTCAAATTGAGTTGCGTCAGGAGGATCGAACAGCCTGTACCAAGGTAGACTATTTTAACTCTTCGATTAGCTTTGCTGCTGATTTACAGAGTGCGGTTGTTGATGATTTTGAGATGTTGACGTTGACCTATAACAATGCACCTGCTATTAATCGACTGGAATTTGATACGGTTAGCATTGAAAATAATGTGATTAAACTCAGTGGTATCAATAAAAATATACCCGCAACAGCCTATCAAGATAAAAATATTTATATGAATATTCGCATGATAGGGGAGGCAGATGATTATTATTCTGTGGAGATGGAGTGGAATGTATTGGACAGTAGCAATGCTCTTTATACGCGAAGCATGAAGGCAAAACTTTATAAATAACATTGATATTTGTTTTCTAACAGATCATATGAGGTTTAATTACAATTCAAATAGTTATATTATATGAAGTAATAATTTTTCTTTGTTACTTTTATACTCAAACTATTTGGTTTTTTTATCAAAATGGAATCTGTTTCTTCATTATCTTTATCCTCCACACAAATAATTGCTACTGTATGGTTGAAAAACAAAAGGAGAAAATCGTGGAACATAATATTGGTTATCTATTTTTTATCGTCATTCCTGTTATTACATTTATACTCTATTTGATTAGTGAAAATCTATTGCTCATTACCCTTATTGGAGGCGTAATGGTCATATTGTTGTCTCTTTATATTTATCGTTCGGCTTCTCGTAAAGAGAGGTTGAATATTATTCGAGATCAGGAGACTCTCTATTTTAATTTGAGTGATGATCTTCTCTTTTCGGTTAAACTAACAGAGGAGAAACAGCTCAATGAAGTTTTGATAGAGACCATTCATAAAGAGATGGCAACCATCAAAGAGATTGTGGATCGAATTGACTTTATTAATTTTAAAAATGATAAGTTGAATCAAGAGCTTAATGCCTTGATAAAATAGATGTTTTTAATTACATTTTAGATAAAATCCGTTTTAATTTATTTGACTAATGGGATATCGGCACTGGATGAAATCGGAACTAAAGCAACAGCAAATGGTAGAAGAGATTACTAAGAAATTCAGACTCTGCTCTTATATTCAAAAAGCCTTTTTAGAAGTCAATCGAAAGGCGTTTGTCCCTACAGGATTTGGGCATATTGCGTATCAGCTAGATGCCTTGCCCATGCAGCAAAATCAGTGGATCTCCTCTCCCCTCACCGTAGCCAAAATGACCCAATATCTCGAAGTTGAAGAGGTTGATACCGTATTAGAGATTGGTTGTGGTAGTGGGTATCAAGCGGCCATTCTCTCCAAACTCTGTCGTCGTGTTTTTACCATTGAACGTATTGATTCTTTGCTCAAAGAGGCTAAAGAGCGTTTTAGACGGGAGGGGATCAACAATATCTTTACCCGTTTTGATGATGGACAGCGAGGATGGAAGGCGTATGCTCCCTATGATCGTATTTTATTATCTGCTACAGCCAAAGAGATTCCTCAATCCCTTTTTGATCAATTGGCTGAAGGGGGAATATTGTTGGCTCCTCTTGAAAAAGAGGGGAAACAGATCATTACCCGTTATCTTAAGCACGAGGGAAAAATTACTTCAGAGAGTCTTGAACCTTGTCTTTTTGTTCCCATTATGGATGGAAGGGTAAAATGATCCCCTCCAAAATCGGTTTATTCTGCCTCTAATACCGCCCCAGAGCTGGCATTGGTTACCAAGGCACGGTATTGTCTTAGCCATTTACTCTCAAGAGGTTTAACAATGGGTGTAAAGTTGGCTCTTCGTTTGGCAATCTCTTCTTCTGAAAGGTTCACTTGCAGGATATATTGATCCACATCAATGTGAATCTCATCTCCATTTTCAAGCAGTCCTATCATGCCTCCCTCAGCAGCCTCAGGACTGACATGTCCAATACTGGCACCTCGGGTAGCCCCTGAGAATCGTCCATCGGTAATGAGTGCCACGGAGTCACCCAATCCCATCCCCATAATGAGGCTGGTAGGGGAGAGCATCTCTTGCATACCTGGCCCTCCTTTGGGACCTTCATATCGGATAACAACCACATTTCCTGCTTTGACTTCACCATTGATGATCCCTTTAATCGCTTCATCTTGTGAGTTATAACAGACCGCTGTTCCTGTAAAGACACGATCGCCTGTAATTCCAGCTGTTTTGATGACGGCTCCTTGTTCCGCAAGGTTTCCATAGAGAATGGCCAATCCTCCTACCTCAGAATAGGGATTTTCAATGGTATGAATAATGTTGGTGTCTTTAATTTCAGCCATGGCAATACGCTCTTTGATGCTCTCTCCTGTGACGGTGAGGTTGTCTTGGAGGATATCCTCTCCCCGTTTACTCATCTCGTGCATTACGGCAGATACACCACCCGCCTTATCAATATCTTGCATGTGTACGGTGGTGAGGCTAGGAGAGATTTTGGCGATGTGTGAAACCCTTTTGGAGATGCTGTTAATGTCTTCTAAATTAAAGTTAACATCCGCCTCTTTGGCAATGGCGAGCATATGTAAAACAGTGTTGGAGCTTCCTCCCATTGCCATATCCACCGCAAAGGCATTGCCAATGGCACGCTCATTTAGGATATTCCTTACATTATATAGGCTAGACTCCTCTTGTTTCATTAACGCAATTTCACAGATCCGTCGAGCGGCTTTGCGATAAAGCTCTTCACGCTCTTTGGTCAGTGCCAAGATGGTACCATTGCCAGGGAGGGCAATACCCATGGCCTCCATCAGTGTGTTCATGGAGTTGGCGGTAAACATCCCTGAACATGATCCCCCACTAGGACAGGCGTTACACTCCATGTCGGTAAGCTCCTCAGCAGAGATCTCTCCTGCTTCAAACTTTCCAACCCCTTCAAAGACCGTTGCTAGGTCAATGGGGGTACCATCTTTGGTGTATCCTTTTGCCATGGGACCACCACTTACAAAGACCGTAGGGACATTGACCCGTAAGGCCCCCATGATCATCCCTGGGACAATCTTGTCACAGTTGGGAATGGCAATCATCGCATCGAGCTTATGGGCATTCATGACGGTCTCAATGGAGTTGGCGATGATTTCACGGCTGGGCAGTGAAAAGAGCATCCCATCATGTCCCATGGCAATCCCATCATCGACCCCAATGGTATTAAACTCAAAGGGAACGCATCCTGCTTTTTTAATTTCATCTTTAATAATCGCAGCAACCTTATCCAAAAAGAAATGTCCTGGAATAATCTCTATATAGGAGTTGGCTACCCCAATAAATGGTTTATCAAAATCCTCATCTTTGAGACCTGTGGCTCGTAGGAGAGAACGGTGAGGGGCTCTGTTGTGTCCTTTTTTAACGGTATCGCTTCGCATTTTATTCCTTATATGGTAAGTTGATTTAAAAATTTGCAAATTATATCGAAATTCCTTTACATTTTAAAAAAAGTTCGTTATAATCGCATTCCAATTTTGGATGTGCGGGCGTAGCTCAGCGGTAGAGCATAACCTTGCCAAGGTTAGGGTCGACGGTTCGATCCCGTTCGCCCGCTCCATAATTGTGTTTTTTAAATTTAAACGATAGAATGCCCGGGTGGTGAAATTGGTAGACACAGGGGACTTAAAATCCCCCGACTATTGCAGTCGTGCCGGTTCGAGTCCGGCCCCGGGCACCACCTTTTTGGTGGCGACATCGCCAAGTGGTAAGGCCGCAGCCTGCAAAGCTGCTATCCCCAGTTCGAATCTGGGTGTCGCCTCCATAAGTTTCTATTATTTTAATTTCAATTTAATCTTTTTTGGATAAAATTGCACTTCAATAATGTCGGGAGATGTCAGAGTGGTCGAATGTGCCGGTCTTGAAAACCGGTGAGGGTAACACCTCCGGGAGTTCGAATCTCCCTCTCCCGGCCATACTTTCATTTTTATAATCAGAATTTCCTTAATAATTTTTAATCTTGATAACTTAAATTCATTGGTTAAATATATAATATTTTACAGAACAAACACTTTTTATGATACTTATAATATTTATAAATAAATAGAAAAATTCGAATTAGAGGCTCATCTCTTGAAGAGAAGCTATATTTTATGGGATTCTTGGGCAATATGCTTTAGGTAGCACAAGGGTTAAAAAATAGTAAAGTTTTATCAAAAGTGATTAATATCAAGAAAAAATAAGGTTTCTACTGTTATGATGATGATGTAGATTTATTAGATTGATGAGTTTCTACTATCAAGGGCTCGTTTCTATAATAAACTAAACATAAAGGAGAAAATGTGAAAATTACAAATTTAAGTCTTGTAGCAATTGCTGCAGTAGGAATGATGAGTGTTGCGAGTGCTGACGTTGATGTGAATGTTGGTGGTCAAGGTGTTGTTTATTACCAAACCATGGATAGTTGGGGAGATGCTGATCTTTTTGATAAAGCAGCCAACTCAAGAGCCAATGCAGGGTTACAACTTAACTTAAATGCTGATTTGGGGAATGATTTTGGTTTTGGTTACCAAGAGACATTTTTGGGATCATTAGGGCTTGAGAACAATCTCGTGGGTGCAACCATGCAGACTGCCAAAGTTAATACGCTAAACTCTCACTCAATGACCAAACTTTATTTGACTAAAAAAATTGATAATACTACATTAAAACTTGGTAGACAAGAGCTTCCAAAATCGCTCTCTCCCTTTGCCTTTACAGAAGGGTGGAATGTCTTTAAAAATACATTTGATGCAGCTGTAGCCATCAATACGGATATCCCTGATACCACATTGGTAGGTGCGTATGTGTCTCAATCCAATGGTGCTTTGGTAGGTGCTCCTGGTTTGGTTGATTTGGGTGAGTTTAACAAAATTGGTGCCAAAGGTGCTTATATGTTGACTGCTGCAAATAAATCAGTTCAAAATGTACCTATGACATTGAGTTATTATGCATTACCAAGTACAGACTTGAGTGTTTTATGGGCAGATGTTCAAGCCAATAAACTCGGTCCTGTGAATGTGGGTCTTCAAGGTGGAATGGTAATGAATGGTGCTACCAATGGTAATGATACCACAGGTATGGGGATCAAAGTTGCAGGTAAAGCGGGTCCAGCTAACTTGACTTTAGCGTATACTACAGTAGATGATGGAGATGTCCCTATTGCTAACGTTGGTACAGGGGTTAAAACACCACTTTATACACAAATGATTTTAAATCAAGGTGCTATTAAATCTGATAATGATACTGTTATGTTAAAAGCGGCTATGCCTGCAGGTCCTGGTAAAGCAATTGCTCAATATGCGATGACAACAGATAATTCTAATACTGGAAATGATTATAATGAGTTAGACCTTATTTATAAGTTTAAAGCATTGGGTACTACCATGTTGGCTGCTTATGTAATGCAAGATGATGATGCACACAGTGATGCAAACAATGTTATTCGTTTCTGGACAAGATACAACTTTTAATCTCTAAAAGTAGTTACTACTCCTTTTTCTCAAGCTTCGGCTTGAGAAAACCTTGTGCTTTCATTATTTTTAAATTCCACACTTCCCTGAACCACAACCTCCACTATTTTGAATATTAAAGACAGTTGTATATTTACAATTTTGGCACTCAAAGGTTAACATTTTTGGACCACTGCAACCTGTACTTCGTTGATCAATCAGTTCCATACTTGGTTTTTCACATTTGGGACAGATGCCCTGTTCGATGGCTAAGAGATTGGCTTTTTTCTCTTTCATAAAGTAGATATAGCTTACCACCAAGCCAACAATCACAATAATGAGAAAAAAGAGTAGATAAAAGTTCATTTGATTCCTTTTTAATGAAGTATACTTAATATTTTCATATTTGGTACTAAATTTTATCTTAAAATCATGTTATACAAATACAAAGGATAATTATGAAAGCACTTTCATCATTTTTGGTTTTATTACTTTTACAGTCGTCGTCTTCTTTTGCGACCAAAGCACGTCTTTCTCTTCAGAGAAATATGATTGAACACTTTTAATTTATCATAAGCTTAGCTCGTAGAACTCCATAAAGTTATGGTATTATTCTTCTAAAAATGGAGTTCTATGTCACGGTATAAGTTTTTGATCTACTTTCTCTTTCTCTTCTTAGGTATTAGTTTTATCACCAGGTTGGCACTGCTTTTTTATGCGTTTCCATTGGTGGATACCTCTTTTTTAGATCTTATTAAAATCTTTTTTATTGGTCTATTCTATGATATGGTGGCATACAGTTATTATATTATTCCTTTTGTGATCTATCTTTTTTTGATACCTGCAAAAATATTTAACAGTAAACTACACCAAAAGATCTCTTTAGGGATTTTCTTTTTGGTGATCTATGGGGTGGTCTTCAATGGTTTTAGTGAGTGGTTCTTTTGGGATGAGTTTGGCAAACGTTTTAACTTTATTGCCGTGGATTATTTGGTCTATACCACAGAGGTAATCAAAAATATTCAAGAGTCCTATCCTATGCCCCTGCTGATTACGGTTATTTTTTTGATTACCGCAGGGATATTTTGGCTTCTATTGAAACGAACCCATGGATTTGAATCCCTCTTTCATGATCAAAGCACCTATCGCCGTCGATTGATGCCCACATTGATACTGTTGTGTTTACCGATACTTTTTTTTATCCTACTTAATAAACAGGGCATTGCAACAACCAGTTCGGATAATCGTTACAACCAAGAGTTGGCAAAAAATGGCTTCTACTCTCTCTTCTCAGCATTTAGAAACAATGAGTTGGATTATTATGAGTTCTATAAAACGCAAGACAATCAAAAAGTTTTAGCCCGTTATCGAACCTTGGTCTCGACTTCAAACAGTCATTTTCTCTCTAATGATTTGAACCAAACTCTCCGAGTCATAACAAATCAGGGGGAAGAGAAAAAGTATAATGTGATGTTGGTGATGATTGAGAGTTTGAGTAGCTCCTATATGGGGATTTATGGGAATCCCAAACATCTCACTCCCCATATGGATGCGTTAAGTCAACAATCGCTTTTTTTTAGCAATTTCTTTGCCACAGGAACCCGCACGGTACGGGGAATGGAGGCGGTCACCATGAGTGTGCCTCCTACCCCTGGGCGAAGTATTGTTAAGCGTCCTGATAATCATAATATGTTTGGTTTGGGCTGGGTTTTCAAAGCAAAAGGATATGAAAATAAATTTATCTATGCGGGGCATGGCTACTTTGACAATATGAATGAGTATTTCTCCCACAATGGTTTTGAGATTGTGGATCGTTTGGATTTCAAAGAGAATGAGATTACTTTTTCCAATGTTTGGGGTGTTTGTGATGAGGATCTCTTTGCCAAAAGTATCAAAGAGGCTGATCGTTCTTATGCGAAGCATCAGCCATTTTTTAACTTTATTATGACCACATCCAATCATCGTCCTTATACCTATCCTGAGGGGAAGATTGATATTCCCAGTCATACAGGACGTGATGGTGGGGTGAAGTATACGGATTATGCTGTGGATAAATTTCTCAAACAAGCTTCCCAAAAACCTTGGTTTGACAATACTCTTTTTGTTTTTGTGGCAGATCATAATGGTGGGAGTGCAGGACGCAGTGAACTGCCTCTTTATCGTTACAAAATACCTCTTTTGATCTATGCTCCCAAGCTCATCCCAGCTCAAGAGATCCATAAACTTGCTTCACAAGTAGATTTGGCACCTACCCTTTTGGGATTGATGAATTGGACGTATCAGAGTAAATTTTATGGTAAGGATATTCTTCGTGATGATTTTACACCTCGTGCTTTGGTAGGAAACTATCAGAAGCTTGGACTGTATCAAGAGGATCGGTTAACGATTTTACTTCCTGATAAAAGTGTTAAATCATTTCAGGTGGAGGCATTGAGTCGTAAGGGTAATACCTATCGCCCCATTATAACAGATAGAGAGGATCTTGATGATGTTGTGGCATATTATCAGAGTGCCAGTTATTTCTATACGCATCGACTCGATCGGGTGAAGTAGGGTTCATCTATGGTTTAGCTTGCCATGGTATGATGATGTATGAGGTAGACCATGACACGAGAAACAATTTTATTATTAGAAGATGACCTACAGTTAAGCGATACGATTAAACAGTTTTTGGAGTATTCTGGATATCGGGTATTGCCAGCATATGATGCTTTATCGGCAAAAGATCTGTTGTATGAATACAGTATTGATTTGATGCTTTTGGATGTAAAAGTGCCGCATCAAAGTGGTTTTGATTTTTTGGCTGAAGTACGTGCGGAGGGAAGCAGTATTCCTGCGATTTTTATTACCTCCCTTAATGCGGTGGATGATGTGACCCGAGGATTTGATATTGGCTGTGATGATTATATTCGTAAGCCTTTTGCCCTCAAAGAACTTCAAGCCCGAGTGGATGCAATTATTAAGCGTAATTTTGGAACCCAAAGCAGTAGTCTTGATTTGGGAGAGGGGTATCGTTTTGATATTAATGGACTTTTTTTGAGTCATGAGGGAGTGCGTGTCCCCCTCAAAACCAAAGAGGCAACCCTCTTGGCACTTTTTTTGAAAAACCCCAACAAGCTTTTGCGGTATGAAGAGATATTTGAAGTGCTTTGGGAGTATGGGGAGAATCCCAGCCAAGGGAGTCTTCGTGCCTATATCAATACCCTACGTCACGCCTTGGGTAAATCGAGAATTGAGACAATCAAACATATGGGATACCGATATGTTACAGAGTGAGCAACGTTCTTTTCTCCGTTTTTTGAGTATCTATTTGGGATCAACTTTTTTGCTTTTCTTTTTGGCACTTTCTATTTTTTATTTTTTTCAAAAACATCAAATTATTGATCGTCAATATAATCAATTGAGTATGGAGGGGGATCGTATTGAACATGAGTTGCAAAAATTGCATGGTCAATTTGGCGATCGGCTTCCTTATCCTTCAAATCCTTTATTTCGTTCGGCAATTTATGATCTTGATCGACACTATATTTTTGGGTCTCTTCCTAAGGGAGCCGTACAATGGGATCAAGAGTATTATGGTCATCATGAGAAGCTTTTTTTTGTTAAGTCCATTTATCCTTATTATTTGGGGGTTGCTTATGTGGTGGTCTCCAAATCTCTTGATCAAGCTCCCTTGCGAGAGTTGTTACAGTTGTCACTTTTTTTTCTTTTGGGAGCAGGGGTAATTTTTTCTTTGTTGGGTATCTTTTTGGGGAGGCTTTTTATCGCTCCGATGAAAGAGTCAATGGACAGGATGAATATGTTTATCGAAGATACCACGCATGAACTCAATACCCCTATTAGTACGATTTTAACCAACATTGAATTGCTGGATACGTTTTATGATTGTGAGGGGAAACAGGAGATGCGACGGATTGAGATCGCCTCCAAGACACTGAGCCGTCTCTATGAAGATCTTACTTATCTCAAACTCAATCATAATTATCACCGCACGATACGTGATCTGAATATGGCACAGCTCTTACAGGAACGTATTGAGTATTTTAATACCTTGATAGAAGCCAAAAAATTACACTTAAGAGTGAATATTCAACCAAATATACGGTTGAAAATAGATCGTAATGATGCGATTAGAATGATAGATAATCTCCTCTCCAATGCGATTAAATACAATCAAAAAGAGGGTGAACTACGAATAGCCTTGGACAACCATTCCCTTTGTGTCTACAACCAAGGTATTGGTATTAAGCCTGAGGAGATTGCCTTTATCCAAAACCGTTTTAAGCGTGCCAATGCTTCTGAGGGAGGTTTTGGGATTGGATTGGATATTGTGGGACAGGTGGTTGAGCGTTATGGATTTCAGTTTGAGATCGACTCAAATTATCAAACAAATACGGAGGTGATAATACGATGGAAAAAATAGGAGGGTGGATCTTCTTGGGGGTAACACTGTTGATATCAGATCCCATGCCCCCATTGATCAAGAAAAACTGTATTTCGTGTCATGCCCAACAACAGATTCCTAGTGAATTGATCTATCGTCGTTATCTTCTGCGATACAGTACCCATGATCGGATCAAAAAGCGGCTTTTTTACTATCTACGATCTCCTGATAAGGCTCATTCGATTATGCCCAAACAGTTTTTTTTGAAGTTTCCGATGAAACAACCACTTGATCTTAATGAGAGTCAACTCTTGGAGAGTATTGATCAATATTTGGATTATTTTGATATCAAAAAGCGGTGGGTTTTACCTTAGTTCACATAGCGTTAATCTCTCTTGGATAATATTATTCATATTATCAAGGAGTAACTGTGCCATTTTCAAATATTTTAGTCACACTTTTACTGACCATTCCTCTGGTAGCTACTACGCTACCTGAGTTGATAGAGAGTGGGTTACAACATAACGCTCTTATCAAAAAAACAGAACTACAGATTGAACTTATGAAAGCCAAAAAAGCGGAGAGTCAATCCAAACGATTGGGTGAAGTGGATGTGGTTGGGAGTTATACCCATTATAATGTACCACGCACCTTGGCACCTATTGTCCCTTCCGCACTCTCTCCTGGCAGTTCCGTGAACACCACTGAGGATCTCTGGACAACGGGATTGCAGTATTCGGTACCTCTCTTTACAGGAGGGGCATTGGAGCAACAGATCAAGATTGATGCCTTGGCAACACAGATGGGTCAAAGTCAACAAAAATTGAGTCGTGAAGAGTTGATCTATAATATTCGTTCACTCTATCTCTCCGCCCTCTCCCTTCAGGAACTCATTATCGCTCAAGAGGCGTATGTGGATGCTTTACGGGTGTTACGTGAGAAGATAGCCTATGGGGTTCAAGTGGGTAAACATGCTCAAATAGATCTGCTTAAAGCCAATAATAATCTTACGCAAGCGATGGGCAGTGTCACCAAAAGTCAAAGTTCACTGCGTATGTTAAAACAAACCTTGGCTACCGTGACCCATTATGATGAGATTGGTTCATTGGAACGTTTAGAGGTAGAACCCATGACCGTAGCCACACACGTTGGAGATCAGAACTTGGATGAGTTGGAACGATTTAAACTCCAAGCGTTGGAGATTCAAAAAGGGGAGAAGATGGTTCAAAAAGTCAAAGCCTCCTCCAAACCACAAGTGGCACTCAACGCGTATGCGGGGTATAACTATGATCTTGATCAGATTGATCCCTTTGAGCAAGAACAACTCTGGCAAGTCGCACTCAATGCGAAGTGGAATCTTTTTGATTTTGGAGGTACCTCAGCCCGTGTTCAACAAGCTAAGATTATGAAACTCCAAGCCATTACCCAAAAAGAGGCAACCACAGAGGGGTTTAAAAAGCTTTTTGCCAAAGCCAAAAATCAGATTGAGACAGGAGTTGCTGATTATGAGACGACACAATCTCAATATGGTCTGCTTCAAGAGAGTGAAAAAATAGAGCAAGCACGCTACGATGCAGGGGTTGCTACGCTTAATGACCTATTGCTTGCCAAATCCAAAACAGCACTGGCTGCATCACAAATGATCCAGAGTCGATATGCCTATCAAAATGGGGTATTTTATTTAGATTATTTATTAGAGAGAGGAGAAAAATAGATGAAAAAAGTTATGATTGGGCTATTGGTACTGCTGGTATTGGCAGGTGTGGCATTTAAAGCCAAGGGCTTAATGACACAAAGGAAACAGGAGATTGTGGATGAACCACTTCCTCAACAGCCTAGCATTACCGTGAGTATTACTCATGCCAAAGAGGGGAAGATGCACCAAACAGAACCTTATTTGGCGGTGGTTGCTTCGGATAAGAGCATCAAAGTAGCCACCAAAATGGCAGGTTATATCGAGCATCTCTATGTTGAGGAGTCTCAATGGGTAGAGAAAGGTACCCTGCTAGCCCGCATAGATGAACGGGACATCAATGCCAATATCGCACTCCTAGAGACCACGCTACGTCAGCAAAAAAATGATTTAGCATTGGCTCGGCAGATCCATAACCGCAATCAAAAACTCTACAATGTTGGGGGGTTAGCCAAAGAACAAGTCGATACCTCACGGGTTATTCTCCAAGGCAAGCAAGCAGCCATCAAAGGTACTCAACAGAAAATCAGTCAGCTCCAAGATCAAAAGAGCTACCTCAAAATCAAAGCCCCCTTTAGTGGTGAGATTGATACACTATTGATGCACGAGGGGGACTTAGCCGTTGCAGGAAAGCCTATTTTGAGTATGAGCAGTGGTAGCAAAAAATTAATTTTCTCTTTTGTCCCCACCAAAGATCAGATTAAGGTTGGGGATCAGGTGTATCGTGAGGGGGAATTGTTGGGTAAGATCAAAAAGAGACTCACCCTCGCCAAACAGGGATTGGTACAAGCCGAAGTTGAACTGGGACGTACACTTGATCTTCCCTTGGGCAGTACGGTCAATATTGATGTCCTTACCCAAGAAAAAGAGGGGTGTATTGTCCCCAACAATACGCTACTACACAAAACAGAGGGAACCTTTGTCATGGGATATAACCATAGCCTATTCAAATCCCAAAAGGTAGAGGTGCTTATGAGCCAAAAAGATAAAACCATGATCACCTCTTGTCCTAGTGGTGCTATCGCTCAAGGGAGTGAAGTCCTCTTGGCAAAACTACCCACCTATGGTAAGGTCGAGGTACGTTAATAGAGAGATATAATCTAAATTAGTATAAAATGTAGATCAATTATCTATCAGGGGAAACGATGTATGGGGTTGATCAGAGAGGTACATTTTTAATTGAGAGCAGCAAAACGCACAACATAGGCACAGGATTTTGCCTCTACCAAGAGCAAGAGGGAGCCTATTTGGTCACCTGTGCTCATGTGGTCGAGGCGTGTGGCATAGAGCATCTAACCGTAGAGGGACAAAAAGCAAAACTGCTACACCACGGCTCTAGCGATGGGATTGATTTGGCGTTGATCTATGTGGAGGGGTTATCCAATGTTACGCCTCTGCCTTGCTCTTTTGAGGCAAGGGAAGAGGGCGTACCCTTTCGTGTAGAGGGGTTTAAACCTTTTAAACAGGGGAGTTATCTCTTGCGTCAATTGAGTGGAACCATTGCAACGGTCTCTACCATCTACCAAAAAGAGAGCCAAGTTAAGACCTATGAACTCTCAATCGCTGATGAAAATTTCCTAATAGAGCGAGGTTACAGTGGTTCAGCCATTATCTGTGAGCAATCAGGTGAGGTTATCGCTGTAGCTACTGACCGACATCAAAATGGCAAACAAGCCTATGCCATTCCCATTGCCTACCTGCAAGAGATTTGGAAAGAGATGCCCCAAGAGCTACTTCCTAAAGCCACCGTTACCAAACAAAACTTCATCCACGAGGTGTTTGAGTCATTGGACAACAACCCTCTGTTACTCTTTTCTACGGACAGTTACAACCATCTTGATTACATTGAGACCATTCGTCATGAGGCGATGGATATTTTTCAGAAGCCTTATGTGATGGAGATAAATTGTGGTAGTTTTGCACGGCTAAATGATAGTGATACGTTCTTTACTCGTCTAGGTAAAAAGCTCAAATTTGCTGATGAGGTAGCCGATTCGTTTGATTTTGAAGATAAGATGGGTGAGAGGTTTAGCGAGGCAAATGGGTTAAAGTTTTTTATCCTCATTATCGGTTTTGAGCGTCTCCAAGAGGAGGTACGCAACAGCTTTGCCGAGAGTTTACGCAACCTCCAAGAAGAATATAGCCGAGCCTTTAATCTGGTCATCTTTGGTGGTCAAAAGCTTATTGCCATGAAGTATAACGACGGTATTCACTCCTACTTCAACACCTTTGACCAGATGATGATTCCCTCTCCCTCCTTGGCAGAGTGGCAGAGCAAGTTTAGCTATGTCACCCCCTCAATATATCGTAACGTTCAGCGTGTCACAGGGGGTTACGCCAAACTGACCGAGCAGTGTTTTAAAGCAGGAGTCAAAAACGAAGAGGAAGCCAAAGCGTTCATCGACGAATCCACATGGAAAAGCGACCTTTTCATGAGCTACAAAGAGCATGACCTTTGCGACAAATTTACCAAAGAACCATTGGGCAATGCCCATCCCTACAGTGACAACAAGCTTTTTTACAAACTCTATTGGGACAATCTCATTGTTGAGAAAAAAGGGAAGTTTGTGTGGCGAAGTGCCTTTTTGGTGGAGATGGGACGCGAAGTGTTAGGGTGTGAATAGATGTGGTATAATAATAAAAATCAAAAGGAGCAACTGTGACCATTACACTAAAAATTGATAATCCTAATATAGAAGAGCAGTTAAAACAGTTTGTCAAAGAGCAAAAAGAGATAACGATTGAAGCGTTGAGCAGTTTTCTTAACTCTTTTCAAAAAGAAGAGAAGTTGATTTATAAAAAGAGAGACCCAAGAAAATATAGTCATAAAATTGAGTATGTAGATAGTGAAAATGAAGATTTAAGTGATGTAACTCCCTATAGTCATGTGGCAGATAGTGGTGAGTATGTGCATAATTTAAGACGACAAAGAAGATAATAATGACTGTTATTGATACTTCTATGTTAATTGACCATTCAAAAGATAAACTTAAAATTTCAGATGATGAGTTCAAGGGTTATTATGTAAATTCTGTTATTGAATTGGAGTTTTTAGTAGGTGCGTTAAATAAAAAAGAGTTAAAAAAGCTCCATAAAATTTTGGCAAAATGTCAACGCTTAGAGTTAGACCAAGAGATTATGAATTTGTCTGTACAGCTTATGAACCAATATGGTCTCTCTCATGGTATGGGTGTCTATGATGCCATTATTGCTTCAACCTGTCTCATTTACGATTTACCTCTATGGACACATAATAAAAAAGATTTTAGATTTTTAGATATTGAGTTACGGTAGGGTGTTTTCCCATGAAAACACCGATAAGACCAACCCACAAGAAAAATGTTCTAATAAAATTAGAAAGGAACAATCATGACCATTACACTAAAAATTGATAATCCTCATTTAGAAGAGCAACTGCTTCTCTTTTTAAAAGAGCAAAAGCAAGGGGTAGAAGAGGTAACCGTTGAAGCATTGCAGTTTTTTATAAATAC
>Ga0256828_1000315_pt1 | contig 33364 bp, 32 predicted proteins | sample CV88metaG_FD_185993 | JGI IMG/M metagenome (GOLD analysis project Ga0256828, IMG submission 185993) | Hydrothermal vent microbial communities from East Pacific Rise, Pacific Ocean - CV88 | ecosystem: Environmental > Aquatic > Marine > Hydrothermal vents | place: Pacific Ocean: East Pacific Rise...
ATTTGGTTTCAACAGATCAACAAGCGAGCCAAGCCTTTAACCCTTATGTCTCCTACCCTCAACTTTTGGTAAATCTATTGGTAGATGAGAAGAGACCTTTTGAGGAGATTGAAGGGCTTGAAAGTTTAATAGCAGAGGTAGAGAGTGCACAAATGAGACATCTCTTTAGATACTCTGGTACAGAGAACAAAATCCGTCTTCTTTTAGAAGGGAAAGATGAAAAAGCACTAGAGGCAATGATTCAGAGATGTACAGCATTTTTTAAAGGGGCATTGGTTTAGATGAAATCTTTTTTTATCTTTTTATTGGTAGCCATTGGCACGTTTATCATTGACTACAATATAAAGACACTTTTTGTAGAGGGGTATTATCGTGCTGGAGAGTGCATTGACCTTGTATTGCACTACAATAAGGGGGTGGCATTTTCAATGTTCTCCTTTGTTGGAGAGTACTTGAAGTGGATACAATCTATGCTTGTACTAGGAGTACTCTTCTATGTGATAAAAGAGGGCTACTTAAGACGCTATGCTTTTCCTGTGGGGCTTTTGATTGGTGGAGCCATAGGTAATGTCTATGATCGTTTTGTCTATGATGGGGTAGTAGACTATATTGCTTGGCATTGTGGCTTTGAGTTTGCTGTATTTAACTATGCTGATATTGCGATTGATGTGGCTGTGGCATGGTTACTTATTGAGAATTACTTCTTCTCTTCTAAGCGTGAGATAGGATGAGACTCCTTCTCTTGATGTGGGGGTATGTTTTGCTAGGATATGCCGATATAGCGCCTGTCAATATCATCCCCTCTTCGGTAACGCAACCTTTTATGCAGATTCGTATTTTGGATCAAAAAGAGTTAACCTTTTCCTCTATTGATGGTGTGAAGTTTACTGAGATTTCTGATTTGGCCTATGATAAGGTAACAAAAAAGCTCTATATGGTGGGGGATAAGGGCTCTTTATTTAGCTTTGATATGGCTCTCTCTTCTAATAAGATTGATACCTTAACGCCTTATCGTGCCGCAAAATTAAAAAATAGGCATGGAAAAAAGTTTAAAAAGTGGAAGCGTGATAGTGAAGGGCTTGTCTTAGATGGTAAAAGACGGCTCTATATCTCCTTTGAGGGGAAAGCTAAAATTGGTTGGTTTCATAAAAATAGTGAAAAATTTGCTTCTCTCATTCGAAAAAGAAAACTTCCTAAGGTACTTAGAAAAGTAAAGCATTATCGTAGTAAAAATAAATCGTTAGAGGCATTGGCATGGCATCCTCGTTATGGGCTATTGACAGCAGCAGAGTGGCCACTAAAACGAGATGATAAGAAGAGACAGACGATTTATGCGTTGAGTGGAAGAGTATGGCACTTTAAGGCTGAACCTGAATCAAGAAGTGCTGTGGTGGCAATGGAGGTGATGGATGATGGGAATGTTTTGGTATTGGAGCGTTCCTATACGGGGTTGTTAAACCCTTTTATTGTGACTTTAAAGAAGGTCTATTTGAACCAGCAGCATCATGGGTGGTGTCGTACAAAGGTCTTAGCTAAATTCAATAGCCACCAAGGGTGGGATGTGGATAACTTTGAGGGCTTAACCAAGGTAGGAAAACACCGTTATTTGATGATTAGTGATGACAATGAGAACTTTTTTCAAAAGACGCTGCTTATCTATTTTGAGGTGATTGAATGAAAAGGTATATAGGGATTTTTATTGTAGGAGTATCTTTTATGGCACTCCTCTTTTTTGGACAAAAAACGTATGTAAATGCTAAAGCCTATGAGCGAAGTATGTCTCAATTGGTTGCCCAAATGAGTGCTAAAAAAGTGGTCCAAAGGCAACTTGATACTCTTGCTGAGCAACTCTCTTTAGGGCTTTATAAAAATAGCTCTAAAGAGAAGTTCAAAGTGCTAAAAAAAGAGGTAGAGTCATATAGAGTGAAGAGCCTTACGTATGTGAAGTATGCGTTAGCTCCCTTTGTGGTTATTTTGGGGAGTTATTTTCTCTTCTCTTTGCGTCTGTTTACTTTTGTGGGGGCTTTAGGAGGGTTTATTGCTCTAATTTTTGGTCTTCTTACGCCTCTTATGATGGTGACGATTCATAAGAAAGTAGACTACCTTGGTGATGTGGTACTCTCTTTTGAATCTAAAGGTATTTTGGGTTCTATCTCAAAGCTTTTTGAGGGAGGAGATTGGGTTGTCGCTGGTGTTATTTTGCTCTTCTCTGTTGTTGTTCCTCTTATAAAAATTTGCTCTTTGCTCTTTATCTCATTATTTATGGAGAGTCGTTTTGCCCATAGTATGGTAAAGTTTTTTAAACTTATTGGAAAGTGGTCTATGGTAGATGTCTTTGTTGTGGCCACTTTTTTAGTCTACCTTACAGCAAATAAAGGGGATGTGAGTCACGCAGAAGTTGAGGTAGGACTCTACTTCTTTTTGGTCTATGTATTGGTCTCTATGTTGGTAAGCTTAAGTGCCGATAGGATGCTTCATCAGCACAAAAGACTTAAGGGTATAGAGGTGTCGTAGTGTAGCTATGCGAAGGGAGCTCTTTAGGTGCGTAGGTATTGTAGAGGTATCCTCCTAGGGCTAAAGTTGCTAGCAGGGCTACTATGGCGAGTGTGATTTTCACATAAGAGTAGGGTCTCTCTCCTACAATCTTTCCTGTTTGCGCATTGATGGCATAGAGGTAACTTTTCTCTTTCCACTCAAAGGTTGCTGTCCAGATGGGGAAGAGGGTGTTTTTGTAGCTTACTTGTGAATAGTGTGTGTGGGAGGTAGTAATCTTTTGCTGGTCTCCTCCTATTTGCCCTTTAATGGCACGTTGAATACTACTTGCCATCTTTACTTTTGCATACTCAAATCCATTGTCTAGTCCGATGGTATACTCTTGTGCTTCAAACCCTGCGAGATACTTTTCATTAAATGGGAGGAGTTGGTTGGTGTCCCATGGTTCTAATGACTCTAAGATAGCACGTGTAATGGTTTTACTAGCCCCAACGGTAATGTCATCAAAACTTAGTGTGACTTCTCCCGAGACGGGTGTCCAGTTGATGCGTGCTTCTTGTACGTTAACCTCTCTTAGATTGCCATTTGTATCACGAATCCTCTTTCGTACAGTAACGTAGTAGATATCTCCTCTTAACCCTTGGTAGGAGGTATTGGTTTGGCTATCGTAGGTCCAGTAGGGGAGATAGTACCCTAAAAGTTTCTCTTCGGTATCAAGGTATTTTTTAAAGGCATCTGGAGCAAACCATCGAGAACCTACCCACTCTTTAAAGATAGAGAGTGCCTCTTGTTGTGAAATCTGAAAAGGAATAAGAGATTGTGGTTGAATCTCTTGTATGCGTTCAATCGTTGCTGGTGTTTGACAAAAGGGGCAGAGACTTGAGAAGGTGTAGGGGGTAAACTGAAAATGCCCTCCACACTTTTTACATAGTACCTCTTTTTGAATCTCTTTATTCTCTTCTGTGTTGAGGGTACGTAGTGCCTCTTGAAAGTTATATTCCTTAATAGGAGTATTGTCTATCTCAATAGCTTTTTTGGTGTGACAAAAGTCACAAATCAGGCTACTCTCTGTGGGTGAAAACCTCTGGGGTGCTCCACAAGAGGAGCAGGTAAAATTCAGTGAAGTAAACTGCATGGCTTAGGGTAGGGGTGGAGGGGTTTGTGTGAAAAATTGAGCCAATACCTCTTTGGCACTTTGCCATTGTGGCATACCTTGTGTCCATACCAGTGTCTCTTGGGTCATCTGTTTTTGGGCAATAAATGTTTCTATCTGTTCCAATGAGTAGGGTCCCTCTTGTTGTTGATTGCGTGCAATAAAGTATTGGGCAACCTGATTGGGAAGAGGGGGAGGCGTATGTGTTGTGGTGGGCTGTTGCATGGTGTTTGCCATTTGTTGCCCCATTGCCATGCCTGCGGCCATTCCAACCATATCGGAGATAGTGCCCCCTTGTGGGTTTCCAAGTGCTTGGGCACTTTGGTATTTGAGATGCTCATCTAGGTTCCCTGTGATGGCACGGCTTGAACGGGTGTCTAGGGCTTTTTCTACCTCTTGTGGTAGAGAGATGTTCTCTACTAAAATACGAAGAAGCTCTAGTCCATACTCTTGAAATGCTGGAGCAATATGCTCTGTCATAAAGTTTCCAAATCTCTCATAGTTGGCTGCTAGGTCTAGGGCAGGGGTTGTATCTTTCCCTAAGATGGTAGCAAATTTTGAGAGAATGAGATTGGTCAGTTGCACCTCTATCTCATCGGTTGTAAAGTGTCCATCGGTACCTACAATTTCGTTAAGAAATGTTTTTGGGTCATCAATACGTATCTCATAGGTTCCAAAAGCACGAAGCCTTACCATCGCAAACTCAGGGTCTCGTACCATAATAGGGTTTTTTGTACCCCATTTTAGGTTGGTAAAGCGTTTGGTATTGAGAAAATAGACCTCTGCTTTAAAGGGCGAGTTAAATCCATGGTCCCAGTGTTGCAGGGTGGTTAAAATGGGAAGGTTTTTTGTCTCAAGCTCATAGATGCCTGGGGCTAAGATATCTGCGATAACACCTTCATTGACAAAAACAGCAACTTGTGACTCTCGTACAGTAAGTTTTGCTCCATATTTTATTTCGTTACCTTCACGATTAAAACGATGTACCATGGTGTCATGTGAACTGTCTGTCCACTCAATGACATCAATAAATTGTCCTGAAATCCAGTCAAATAGTCCCATTTTAGAGCTCCTTTTGGGTGGCTGCTGCTGTGCTCTCTTTGGAAAGTTCTGGTACCTCTTTGGCACGTGCTTTAACTGAAAGTAGGGCATCTTTAAGATCTTTTTCTGTCTGCTGAAGCTCTATAAGGGCAGAGGCTCTTGCTTTTTTACCCTCTTGGGCAATACGTAAAGAGTCGTCAAGTGTAGCGATGAATGTCTCATTTGCCTTCTTGATGCTTTCAATATCGAAAATACCTCTCTCCATTTGGGTACGCACTTCAGCATTGGCATCACGAAGCCCTTGGGCATTTTTCTCTAGAAGTTCATTGGTGAAGTCAGCAGCATCTTTGACAGCTTTGGCTGTTTCGTGGCTTCTAAAGATAGTCACTGTTTGGGCAAGTTGATTTCTCCAGAGTGGTACAGTGTTGACAAGTGTAGAGCTTATTTTGGAGATGAGTGATTTGTCATTCTCTTGAATAAGGCGAATACTTGGAAGTGACTGCATGGTTACTTGACGTGAGAGTCTTAAGTCGTGTACACGACGCTCTAGCTCATCTCTAAAGCCACGAATCTCTTTGAGGTCTTGGATTGCCATCATATCATCTTGACTCTGGCGTACCTTCTCTTCATATTGGGGGATGATTTGCTCCTCTAGCTCTTCTAGTTTTGTCTCTCCTGCTTTAATGTAGAGTTCTAGTTTTCTAAAGTAGTCTAGATTGGCTTCATAGAGTTTGTCAAGAGAGACGATGTCAGTCATCAGTTGGTTTTTGTGCTCTTCTAATGAGTATGAGATCTTGTCAATCTGGTCACGAACCCCCTCATACTCTTGGATAAACTTAACAAGAGGTTTTGTTGCTCCAAAGAGTTTTTTATACCATGGTAACTTTTTGTTGGGGTCAAGTTCATCCATATCGAACCCACGAAGTGAACTTACCATCTCATTAAGGGCATTTCCTGCTGCGCCAATATCTTTATTTTGTACCCCATCTATCATACGATTTGAGATATCATCAAGTTTCTCTTGGGCAGATGATCCAAAGTAGATGATAGATTTTCTATCGTTAATATCGAGTTCATTGAGTGCGTCTTGTAGGGCTGTTACCTCCTCCTCACGGACTTCTGGTACCTCGGTAGCTTGTTCTTCAATGCTCACTTCAATGAGCTCTTTTGTGGTTGTTTCCATTCTCTTCTCCTTTTATGATTGTAGTTGCGCTTTTAAGACATCTATGTGAACATCTAAATCAAAAGCATTGTTGTTTTTGAGTCGTGACAACTCTTTATCTAGACGAGTATCTACTTCATCCATAAGTGTATAGAGACGTTTTTTTGTCTCAAGGGTAATCTCTTTCTCCTCTAGTTCCGTATAGGCGTTGGTGACATTGGCAATGCCATCGATATAGACAATTAGAAATTTACGTGCTACACGGATATCTTTTGGATCCTCTTGAATGGTTCGTATAATATGGTTTGCTTTTTGTAGGGCTTGTTCAATCTTCCCCTCTAGGTAAGTATCGGTGATTTTCTCTTTGTGTTGTTTAATGGTTGACAATTTGTTGTTTGCCTCTTGGAGTGTCTCTAGGACAAAAGAGGCAGAGATGTCACCAAGGTTTTCCAACTTATCCTCTTTGGGGTCAAAGCCATAGAGTAGAAAAAATCCTATCATAGACATAATAGTAAGAAAAAGTGACTTGATAAGAGGTGCCCCTCCGGCAATAGAGGCTGTAAAAAATGTAGCACCCCCTAACAGAATACCCGCATAGAGTTTGTAGGGGGTTTTGGGTGCTTTTGTAAAGATGGTTTGGTGGTATGTTGCCTCTTGTGTAAAGCCCTTTTTCGCAATTTTTACAACAGACAAGAAGAGAAAAAAGCTTATAGTATTGAGGATAAATGCTTGAATGTTGGTTTGAAAAAGTGCGCCTATCATTGCCAAAAAGAGAGGAAAGAGAAAGAGGTAGAGTAGTGTACCTTTTAAGGGAGTGTAGTCAAGCGCTTGTGGTTGTTTTGCTTTGTAGGGTTTTGCTTTAGACATAATGGTACTCCTAAAAAAGGTTAGCAAGAGGATACCATACGGCAAACCCTGCAGAGAAGAGCATAAAAAAGAGCCCTAAAAATTTTTTAAATGTTGGTGATAGCACAGATTCTCCTCTTTCTTTATATTTTTATGGTTAGTTTAGTCTAAAATTGTGTGTGAAATGTGACATCTTTTTAGATAACCATATCTACATCGTCATGGGTTTCAAAATATTTGAAGATTTTATTGCGTTCTTCTTCTGTCTCAACGACACAAGAGGCGTTGTAGGAGTGAAATTTGCCTGTTTTTGAAGCATTGCCAAGGTGGCAACTATGCTCTTTGTCTCCCATCTCTTTCATAATCTCTTTAATACACTTCTCTAAGGCTTTTTTATCTCTTCCTATAAGTTTAAAGCCCCATTTAGTTGGGTAGTTAATCTCTGGTCTTTGTGGGGTGTTGTTATCCAATACTTTCATCTTCTCTCCTTATGCTCTGTTGAAGTCACCAGAGTTTCCACCACTCTTGTGCTCTAGTTGTACATTGCGTATAATCATACCTTTATCTATGGCTTTTAACATATCGTAAATGGTAAGTAGCCCTACACTGACACCTGTAAGGGCTTCCATCTCTACACCAGTTTGCCCTGTAAGTTTGGCTGTAACGGTAAGTTTAAAACCAGGAAGTTCAGGGAGTTCCTCAATATCTGTTTTTACAGAAGTAAGCATCAATGGATGACACATTGGAATGAGCGTTGAGGTCTGTTTTGTCCCTTGAATAGCCGCAATGACGGCTGTTTGAAGTACAGGACCTTTCTTTGCACTGTTGGCAACAACGGCATCAAAAGCCTCTTGCCCTACCTCTATAATACCTGATGCGGTTGCGATACGGGTAGATGGGGCTTTATCGCCTACATCGACCATTTTTGGTTTATTTTGTTCATCTAAATGTGTTAAGTTCACGTGCTTGCCTGCCTCTATTTTCTATTTGTATGGAGAGATTCTAACATAAATATTGACGTAAATAAAGAAAAAGTGACGAAAAAAAAATAAAAATGACGATTTTATTTTAAAATCATTTACTTTTAACATCAATAGGAGTATAATTTTTTGAACACAACAAGAAGGAGTTAGATGAATTATGCCTATTTGAGACAGATGCCAGAGCATGGCAATATGTCTGAACAACAGCGTAATATTCTCTCATTTTCGTTGGCTCAAAATTTACATATCGATCAAGAGGTCATAGAGTATTCAAGCAAAAATCACCCCATTGAGGAGAGAAAGAAGTTTGAAGAGTTTATGCACTCATTAGAAGAGGGAAGTACGCTTATTGTCGATACGCTCTCTATTTTAAGTGATAGGGCTGAGGAGCTTATTAAGATTATCAATTGTATGTTAAGTCGTAAAATTGATCTCTATATTGCTCACAGTCAGACAAAGCTTACAAAAGAGACAACGGTAGTGGAGATTTTCCCTCTACTAAATGATTTGCGTGAGGCACAAAAGGCAAAATCAAACCAGATTGGACGTCCTAAAGGGAGTCGCTCCTCTTCAAAGTTTGATATCTACCAAGCAAGAATCATTGCTCTTTTAAAAGAGAAAGTCAATGTAAGTGCTATCGCCAGAGAGTTGGGTGTAAGTAGAAGTTCGTTGAAGGACTATATTGAGTCACGAGGCTTAAGAGAATTGGTTGAGGGGTCTTGGATAAAGATTAATCAACCTCAAATTTCAGGTGTGGACAATACCATATTGGTATGTCCATTTGATCAAGAGAAACAACACGAAAGGATAGGATAGATGGAAGCTGTCAAGACAGAAGCGAAAGCGCCTAAAAAAAATCAGGCAAAAGAGTATTTAAAGGGGTGGGTACCATACCGTATTAAACGTTATTGGGCCTATGTAGTAGCTACAATTGTGGCATTAACCATGCCATTTATTACCATAGGAGGGAATCACCTTTTCCTATTGAGTTTTGATCATAAAAAATTGCACTTAGCAGGGGTTGCATTTGATATGCAAGAGCTATACCTTATGCCATTTTTATTGATGCTTCTTTTCCTTGGAATTTTTGCGGTCACTGCTGTGGGTGGTAGAGCATGGTGTGCGTGGGCATGTCCTCAGACCATTTTCCGTGTCATCTATAGAGATGGGATTGAGACAAAACTACTTGGTTTAAGAAAACGTATTAAGAACAAGCAAAAAGAACCAGATATGAGTAAGCCAGAAAATAAGGTTAAAAAAATGATTGCTATTGCCTTATGGTCTATCTTGGCAGTTATCGCAGCAGCTGACTTTTTATGGTTCTTTGTTCCACCAGAAGATTTCTTTACCTACCTTCAAAATCCAGCAGATCATATGATGCTCTTTGGAATGCTTGCTGGTATTGCTCTGTTTATTATTGTAGATGTTGTCTTCATTAAAGAGGACTTCTGTATCTATATCTGTCCTTATAGCCGTGTACAATCGGTACTCTACGATGATGAGACAGTGATGGCAGTCTATGACCCAATTCGTGGGGGAGAGATTTACCAAGGACATGGACAAGATAAGCATAAAGTTTATAACAAAACAAAAGAGCTATTGGCCGATAATCCAAATGCAGAGTGTACCACTTGTGAATCGTGTGTGACTGTATGTCCTACCCACATCGATATTAGAAAAGGGTTACAGCTTGAGTGTATTAACTGTCTAGAGTGTGTGGACGCATGTACGACGGTAATGGGTGCGTTAGGTAAACCAAGTCTTGTAAGATGGTCTTCAGAGAAAGAGGCACTGAGACACGAAGGGAAAACCAACTACTTTAGACCAAAAGTAATTGCGTACTTTACGGTATTGGTTCTTGTATTGATTGCCCTTTTTGCTATGGGAAGTACAAAAGAGAATATGTTGTTAAACATCAATAAAACAACAAGACTCTATAAGCCATTGCCACATGGTGTAGTAGAGAATGATTACTTGTTCCTCTTTGCCAATACTGACAGTAAAAGACACACCTACTACTTTGAAATTGAGGGTGATTTAAAAGATAAGATTGAGATTGTACGTCCAAAAGAGGCATTCTCTATTGCTCCAGGTAAAAAACGTAAAAAAGTTGTTGTGCTTAGAACCAAAGAGAGATTGGCAGATGATGCAAGAAAAGATACACCAATCCCAGTTACGCTTAAAGCCTATGCAATAGATGATAAAGAGAAGATTATTGTAACAAGACATACAGTCTTTGTTTACCCACGTTCAGATTTACTTATGAAATAAGGAGAGAGTATATGGCAAAAGTATTGGTACTTGGTGGAGGCTTCGCAGGTGTGGAGGCTGCCATCTATCTTAGAAAGCAAGAGATTGATGTGACATTGGTAAGTGATAGAGACTACTTCTATATCTATCCAACCTCTATTTGGATACCTACTGGCGAGTCAACAAAAGAGGATGTCTCTGTACCTCTAGATAAGTTGGCATTCGCTCATGGATTTAAACTGATTGTTGACCCTGTTACAGCATTTGACGCAAAAGGGAAACGTGTTACTCTAGAGAGTGGACGTGTGCTAGATGATTTTGACTATATTGTCGTAGCTCTTGGGCAAGATAAGATTCAAATGAAAGGGATGGAGAATACACTCTCTATCTGTGGAAAGCCAGAAGAGGCAACAGCCCTCTATGAAAAACTAGATGCCTTGGTTGCTAAAGGTGAAGGTAAGATTGCCATGGGCTTTGGGGGCAACCCAAAAGATAGCTCTGCTGTACGTGGTGGACCTGCCTTTGAGGTACTCTTTAATGTACATACCTTCCTTAAAAGAAAAGGACTCCGTGATAAGTTTGAGCTTACCTTCTTTGCGCCTATGGAGAAGCCAGGGCAAAAGATGGGTGAGAAAGCCTTGGTGATGATGGATAAGATGTTTGGTATGACCAATATCAATAAAAAAGTAGGTTCTAAAATTACACAATTTGTAGAAGATGGTGTTGAGTTTGAAGATGGAACAAAACTTGAGTCTGACCTTACTATGTTTATCTCTGCTGGAACTGGACATAGTATTTTGCTTGAGTCTGGTCTTCCATTGAGTGACGCAGGGTTTGTTGTTACCAATGCGTACAATGAGATAGAAGGGTTTGATGGCATTTATGCTATTGGAGACTCGGCATCACTTATGGGACCAGAGTGGAGAGCAAAACAGGGGCACGTAGCTGAGGTTATGGCTAAAAATGTGGCGTATAACATTAACTCAAAGATTCAAAAAGTTAACTCAAAACGTAGCTATGAAGAGCATCTCAATATCTTATGTGTGATGGATACTGGTGATGGTGCGGCATTTGTCTACCGAAGTAACCATAGTGCAAAGATGATACCAATGCCAATTATTGGGCATTGGATGAAAAAAGGGTGGGGACTCTACTGCCGCTACTCAAAACTAGGAAAAATACCTCGTATTCCAGGGATGTAAGAAGCCTAAAAAACGAGAAACTAAAACTATATAAGAAGGATTAAAATGAAACAAATGACAGTTATGGAAAAATATCCAGTACTTACCATTGAAATCTCAAAAGAGGAGACAACATTTACAAGTGTAGATGAGGTGATTGCTCAACTTAAAGCAAATATTGAGGCACACCCTGTAGCTGTAGTTATTGGTGTTTTTGACCACTACGCACATACCTCTTCACTAGAAGTAGGTGAGATAGCACCTAACATTAAAGATGCTAAAAACCTTATTTGTTGTTTTGGTAAAGCTCTACCAAAGCCAGAGATGATGGCAGTACGCCCTCGCTCTTTTGGTGTAGCCGATATGGGTGAGAGTTTTGTTATTAGCTTTATGGAAGCACCAAATCCAGATGCCAACAGTGCTATGGAGAGTTGGGTCAAGGCAATTGCCAACAAATAATATACTTCTGCTCCCTCGTAGAAGAGGGGGCACCTCTTCTTCTTTCTATTTCTTTTTGTGACATCCTTGCTTTTTCTATCTTTTTTGACGATAAAACCTTGTATCTTTTACTAAAATTCTCTACGATAGTAGTATGCGTTATGATAAAAATAGTTTAATTAAGAGTAATTTTATCCTATTTAAGTTATCATACGTTTATCAAACAAAAATAAAAGGATATTAAATGGCAACAGTAACATTTAAAAATGACATCGTATGTAACCTTGGTGGTACAGAATTAAACGTAGGTGATACAGCACCAGTAGTAACAGTAGTAAACTGTGACCCAATGCTTCAAGATGAGCAAGTAGGTGGAGAAGGTAAAGTACAACTTGTTATCGCAGTACCATCACTTGACACAGGTGTATGTGATGCAGAGACAAGAAGATTTAACACTGAAGCAGCAGCACTTGAGGGTGTTGAAGTAATGACTGTATCTATGGACCTTCCATTCGCAGCAGCTAGATGGTGTGGCGCAGCAGGAATTGAAAACCTTAAAGTATGTTCAGACTTTAGAAACAAAGATTTCGCAAACGCGTATGGTGTACTTTTGGCTGATGGTCCTTTAGCAGGTGTTACAGCGAGAGTTATCTTCGTTATTGGTAAAGATGGAAAAGTAGCTTACAAACAAGTAGTTCCAGAAATTACAGAAGAACCAAACTACGCAGAAGCTATTGAAGCAGCAAAAGCAGCGTGTTAATCTACCTTCAAAACCCTCTTGGGTTTTGAATTCTTTCCTCTTTTCTTCCCTTAATTTTATCTCTATTTAGCTACAATTTTCTTACTTTCATTTATAGAGAAGGATTTTTTTGCGTTATACCCAAAAACAGATAGATAAATACAATCGTCAAAAGTATATTACAGAATTAGAAAAAATCAGTAAAAACCTTTTTCGGATGTTTCGAGATGAGACTATCTCTTCTGAAAACTTTCTTTTAAAGTTTGAAATACTTAAGAAAAAATTTGATGAGAAAGTAGAGATACAGTTAGACTCAGAGTACCATCAACAGCTTAAGGCATATATTGAAAGATTGTATCTTCAAACAGTGACGCATGAAGCGTTTGATGCTAAAGCTTTTGATGACATTCGTGAGGCTGAGATGAGCCATCTCAATCGTCTACAAAAACTTAAAAATGGTACTTCCTATAAGAAAGATAAACACAAAGCAAAACATAAAAACGAAGATTGGGGTTAACCCCAAAAAGGAGATAGTATGAAAAAAATATATGTAACCATAGCTGTAGCTATGGGTCTATTACTTGTGGGGTGTCAAGACCCTAAGCCTCATGGAAAAGTAGACAATACCCCTTACAAGATAGAGTCTTGTTTACATGATTTATCTTTAGGGGCAGAGATGACAGACCCTAGACCTATTGATAAAATTGTTGTCTATAAGTCCAAAAGAGAGTTGACTACTTACCATAAAGGGCAAAAAGTAGATACTTTTCGTATCTCTCTAGGTAAAAATGCCGATAAGGGTAATAAGATTAAAGCAGGAGACTATAAGACGCCAGAGGGACACTACCAGATTGTACGTAAAAAGTGTGATCCTAGACTCTATCGTTCATTAATGATCTCTTATCCTAATGAAGCAGATAAAAAACGTGCTGCACAAAGAGGGGTAGATCCAGGAGGATATATTACGATTCATGGGCAGCCTAAATGGAATGCAGATGGACATGGAGATGCCTATACATTGGCACATGATTGGACAGAAGGGTGTATGGCTGTACCCAATCGAGCCATGGCAAAGTTATGGCATAGTGTTCAAAATGGGGTTGAGGTTGTTATTTACCCATAAAAAGAATTTGCTATTTTTAGCTTAATTTGATAAAAAATATATTATTATATTGACTAATATTGATATAGAAAAAGGACAAAATATGAAAACAATGTTTATTGTATGTGCTTCACTTCTCTCTACGCTACTTGCAGTAGCTGGTGGAAATGTAGCACCTACACTCCCAAAAGTTGTAGAGATTTCTGCAAAACCTTGTAAAACCAATAAAGTATATTTAGAAAAAGATGTAGATTTAATGTGGCAAGATCAATCCTATACGGATGCTGAAGATGGTGCTTACAAACGTGAGCAGAGCTTTGGAAAAGTAGGAAATGCTAGTTATGCTGCTCGTTATTGTCGTAATTTGAACTACGCAGGACATGGAGATTGGAGACTTCCAACTTCAGATGAACTTCAACATGTGCATCGTAAAGATGGACAAGTATTTGCTTACTTTAGAGATAGTGATTTCTGGAGTTCTACTCCAGCATCTCGTGGAAAACAGTACAGTATCTATGTTGTAGATGCTTACCGTTATGAAAAACCAGTACGTCAGAGCAACTATATTCGTTGTGTACGTTGTACCAAAAACGATAAAAAATAGTATTTAAAGTATTTTAATCTCTTCTTCTAGGGAGAGGTTAAATTGCTCTTTGACACGCTTTTTTGCAAGTTTTAAAAGAAAACTTGCCTCTTCAAAAGTTCCCCCTCCTAAATTTACCAAAAAATTAGCATGTATCTTACTCCAAGCCATACCACCCTTTTGAAAGCCTTTAAGCCCTACAGCTTCTATGAGTCTTCCTGCTGAGTCACCTACGGGGTTTTTAAAAGCAGAGCCTGCGCTAGGCTCTTTGGGTTGGTTGGCACGAAGTGCTTGAAGGCTCTCATTGAGTGTTTGTGAGTAGCCCTTTTTTATCTTAAATCGTGCAGCAGTAGCGATGCCACCTAGCTTGGCATAACGATAGCCATGGGGTATAAGTTCTTTTGCTACCCACTCTCCCTCTATCTCTATGGCATCTAAGATATGAAAGATTTCATACGCTTTTACGCCAGCATTCATTGCTAGCAGTCCTCCTAGCATACCGGGTAGTTTGGCACAAAACTCAAACCCAGCAATGTTATGTTTTTTGGCATACGAGACAATGCGTCCAGAAGGGGTGGCTGCGCCAATAATGAGAAAATCATTCTCCTCTTTAATGTAGGAGAAATCTTTAGAGAGCATCATAAGAGGGGGAGGGGTAGGAGAGAGCAGTAGGTTATTTGCCCCACCTATAAGGTAACGGTCGCAAGGAAAAGCATCTTCTTTTTCTATCATCAGCACCTCAGTGGGTTGCCCCACTTTGATGCTGGAGTATTTGGAAAAGTCTATGGTTTTAAGAAACATTAGCTATTTCTTAGTGCCTCATACTCTTTAGGAATGAGATACTCCTCTGTTTTGAGGGGGGCTTCCCACATACCATGTTCAAACCCAATACGGTAGAGGGTATCTAGGGCTTTGAGTTGTAGTTCGCTAAGTTCTACTGACTCATCTGATGCGTACATATCGAGGTACTTCGTAAGCATAGCATCAGAGATGCGTACAAGGTTCTCTTTTTCAAGTTTGGCACAGAGTTCCTCTTTTTTCTCGTTGGCAACTTTCACCCCATCGATGAGAATATTTTCAATATCAATCGCACGGTTTAGTGGAAGTGAACGGCGTATTGCCATACCACCAAGTGGAAGAGGTAAGCCTTCTCCAGCGAGTTCTACCCAGATGTCCCATATCTCTTTTTCTACCTCTAGACTCTCATCAAAATCTAAAATAGACTCATGAATAAGCACGCCAGCATCTACCTTGCCACTTACAACAGCCTCTTCTATCTCCAAGAAGTCCATATAGACAGGACGCGCATCAGGGTAGTAGAGACGAAAGAGCATCGCATTGGTGGTGTACTTTCCTGAGAGTGCTACTTTAAAGTTGCGTTTGAGTTTTTTATCTTTACGACGAATGAGCTTAGGTCCATACCCCTCACCAAAACTTACAGCCGTACGAAGCAGGGCATACTCCTCTTTAATGAGAGGGTACATACCAAAACTAATGGCACTCACATCATAGGTGCCTTTGAGCGCTTCAACGTTAAGTGTCTCTATGTCTAGCCCAATATTGGTAAATGTATACCCTTTGGTATCGACCCAGCCAAACTTAATGGCAAAGTACATAAAAATATCGTCAGCATCTGGAGAGTGAGCAAGTTGAATCTGTTTTGGCATGGTTAAACCCTTTTTTTATAGTAAAGGTATTTTAGCATAAGGGGGCAAAAAGGTAAATTATCGAAAAAGTATGACAATTTGACATATTTTTAGGCTTTTCTTTAAAATTGTACTAAACTATCATCATGACTAATAAATCAGAACGATTTTTAGATAAAATTACTCTATATTAAGGTTAAGGAATAACTATGGCAATGGATGCAAACAAACAAAAAGCACTAGATATGGCGATTAAGCAGATTGATAAGACATTTGGAAAAGGGACGCTTATGCGTCTTGGAGACAAAGAGTTTGAACCGATTGAGTCTATCTCAACAGGATCATTGGGACTCGATATGGCTCTAGGGATTGGGGGTATTCCTCAAGGGCGTATTATTGAGGTGTATGGTCCAGAGTCTTCTGGTAAAACCACATTGGCACTTCAAACCATCGCTTCAGCTCAGAAAAAAGAGATGGTATGTGCTTTTATTGATGCTGAACATGCCCTTGATGTGGTCTATGCGAAAAACTTAGGGGTAGATACTGACAACCTTTTGGTCTCTCAACCAGACTTTGGAGAGCAAGCGTTAGATGTACTTGAGACACTGGCTCGTTCGGGTGCTGTGGATTTGATTATTGTTGACTCTGTAGCAGCATTGACACCCAAAACAGAGATAGAGGGTGATATGGGAGATACACACGTAGGGCTTCAAGCACGTTTGATGTCACAAGCGTTGCGTAAACTTACAGCAGTACTTCATAAGACCAATACAACGGTTATCTTTATTAACCAGATTCGTATGAAGATTGGAACCATGGGGTATGGTTCTCCTGAGACAACAACAGGGGGTAATGCGTTGAAGTTCTACTGTTCTGTACGTATTGATGTAAGACGTATTGCGACACTTAAGCAGGGCGAGGCACAAATTGGTAACCGTGTAAAAGTTAAGGTGGTCAAAAATAAAGTTGCTCCTCCATTTAGACAAGCTGAGTTTGACATTATGTTTGGAGAGGGTATCTCCTATATTGGAGAGCTTATAGACTATGGTATTAAGATGGATATTGTCGATAAGTCTGGAGCATGGTTTAGCTATGGGGCTACAAAACTTGGGCAAGGAAAAGAGAATGCCAAGCTTACCATCAAAGAGAATCCTGAACTTCAAGCTGAGATAGAGCAGAAGGTAAAAGAGGCTTTAGGTTTTGGTGAGAGTCTGGCAATGGAGCAAGCAGATATTGATCAGAGTGATGCCTAACTTACAAAAGTGTAAAGTGACACTCTACACTTTAAGGAGAACTACTCTATACTGTCATTATAGATTCTAAAGGAATAAAGATGGCACTAAAAATGAAAGAGTTGATAGCTCAGAGCCAAGAGAGTAAATCAACAATTCTCTACTATGTAAAAGAGGGGCTACTCCCTGCCCCTCAAAAATCAAAACCAAACGTACACCTCTATGATGAGAGTTGTGTGCAGAGACTTCGTTTTATCCACTATTTACAACAAAACTTCTCCTATACGATTGCAGAGATTAAAACCATTTTTCAAAAAAATCAGTTTGATTTTGATGGAAGCTTTGAGATGTTGGTTGACTCTCTTGAACTCATCTCAGGTGGACGTGACAATGTCTGGTATGATAGAAAACATTTTTTAGAAGAAGTAGGGATAGATGAAGAGACTTTAGAGGGCTATGAGGCAAAAGGCTACCTTTTTGAACGTGCCAAAGGCTACTCAAACAAAGAGGTACAAATAGCCAATACTCTTCAATGCTCTCAAAGTTTAGGGTTAGATATGACACTTCTTGATGACTATGTGAAAGATGCCAAACTTTTAGCACAAAAAGAGAATAGTGTAGGGGCTAAACTGCTTGCTGATGATACCCTTTCTCACAATACTCGCTATGAGTTACTCTTTGATGTCATACTTAAACTTAAACCCTATATTTTCAATATGCATACCGTACAGCAACATCAACACAACATCGCCAAGGAGGCTTAGATGAGACACCTATTTAAAGTCAGTGGATTTACCCCCTATATTTTTATTGTACTTCTCAATGCTATGACAGATCTGGGACATAAAATTATCTTACAAAATACTATTTTTAAAGCCTATGAAGGCTCTGAGCTTATTGTCTTGACAGCGAGTGTGAATGCGCTTATTTTATTGCCTTTTATCTTTCTCTTCTCTCCTGCTGGATTTGTTGCCGATAGATATGATAAAACAAAAGTGATAGAGTATGCTTCTGCTATAGCCATAGGGATTACAACACTGATCTTGGTTGCCTATATGATGGGGTGGTTTTGGTTCGCTTTTTTTCTTACTTTTGTATTGGCTGGACAGTCGGCTATCTACTCTCCTGCGAAATATGGACTTATTAAAGAGATGATGGGGAAAGAGAATCTCGCACAAGCCAATGCTGTAGTACAGGTAGTTACGATTGTCTCTATTTTGGCTGGAGGGGTACTCTACTCTATGTTGTTTGAACTACTTTTAGACAATCAAACTACACAGCCCTCTGAGATTTTAACCCATATCGCACCATTAGGACTCTTATTGATTGGTGCAACAATCATTGAGTTCCTCTTTGCGCGTTACCTGGTCAAAGTCTCCTCCCACAAAGAAGAGGATAGTCACTTATGTTTTGATGGGAACGCTTATGGGAGGTTGATCTATCTCAAAGAGAACTTGAAGAAGATGAGGGAGAGTGATGCTGTTTGGTTAAGCATTATTGGGTTGAGTCTTTTATGGGGTGTATCACAGGTTGTTTTAGCCATTTTTGGAGAGTACCTCAAGAGTAATTTAGGGATTACCAATACAGTTACAGCACAAGCTGTGTTGGCGATGGCTGGGGTAGGTATGATTTTTGGTTCTATTGTTGCTGGACGCGTAAGCAGAAACTATATAGAAACAGGGATTATTCCTCTTGGAGCATTAGGGGTTACTGTTTCGCTCTTTATGTTACCGACGTTAACAACATTGAGTGCCATGGGCTTCGCACTCTTTTGTTTTGGTTTTTCAGCAGGGCTCTTTATGGTGCCACTCAATGCCATTATTCAGTTTGTTACCCCTTCAAATACTCTTGGAAAGATTCTTGCGGGCAATAACTTTATGCAAAATGTGAGTATGTTTTTCTTTTTGCTACTTACAGCACTCTTTGGGTACTTTAACTGGAATGCCAACACACTTTTTTATTTTATAGCGATACTCTCTTTTGTAGGGATGGGATACACTTTTCTTAAACTTCCTCAGTCGTTGGTGCGTTATGTTGTACGTATGATTGTTGGGTTTAAGTATCGTCTATATGTAGATGGTCTTGAGGCTATTCCTGCCCATAAAGGGGTGCTACTCTTGGGAAACCACATCTCCTTTTTAGATTGGGCTATTTTACAGATGGCATACCCCACACAGATACGTTTTGTGATGGAGAGAAGCTACTATGAGAAGTGGTACCTTAAACCTTTTTTCAAGTTTTTTAACGTTATTCCTATCTCAAGTAGAGGGAGTAAAACAGCCTTAAAAAAAGTGAGTGAAGCCCTTGAAAATGGGGAGTGTGTGGCACTCTTTCCTGAGGGGCATCTCTCTCGTAATGGTCACTTAAGCATCTTTCAAAGAGGGTTTGAGGTGGCAACAAAAGAGGTAGAGAATGCTCTGATTGTCCCTTTTTACCTTCGTGGACTCTGGGAAGATAACTTCTCTCACGCTTCAAGTAAAATGAAGCGTACAAAGAGCAAAGATATCTCTGTGACATTTGGTAAAGCATTAGATATTCACAGTAATGCGACGCAGGTGAAAAAAGCAGTCTTTGAACTCTCCATACAGAGTTGGCAAAGTTATGCCAAGCGTCTTCCTTGTGTCCAATCGGCTTGGTTGCGTAGCGCCAAAGAGGTAGGGGGTAAACTCTGTATGGCAGACTCAACAGGTGTTGAAGTCAGTGGCGATAGATTTGTCGCAGGGACACTGATGATGGCTTCGGCACTGAAAAAGTCTCTAAAGCCTACCCAAAATATTGGGCTACTTCTTCCTACCTCTGTGGGAGGTTCTATGGCAAATATGGCTCTGTTGACACTGGGTAAAACTGTTGTCAATCTCAATTACTCTAGTGGAGAAGCCTCTTTACGCCACGCATTAAAAGTAGCCAATATTACACATATAGTCGCCTCTAAGCAGTTTGTCACAAAGTTGAAAGCCAAAGGGTTTGACTTGACAGAGTTGTTGTCAGAAGTGGAGGTTATCTACCTTGAAGATCTTAAAGTACAAATGGGAAAAATGCGAGCTGTTTTGACTTTGTTGATGGTTAAGCTAGTGCCTACTTCTCTTTTAGAGCTGTGTGTCGTTAAAAAGTCTTCCTTAGAGGAGACGGCTGCTATTCTCTTCTCTAGTGGAAGTGAGGGAACACCTAAAGGGATAGAGCTTAGCCATCAAAACCTTATGGGGAACATCAAGCAAGCCACCACGCTCATTAACCCTGAAGAGGAGGATGTGATGCTGGGTACGTTGCCCATTTTCCACTCCTTTGGCTTAACAGTTACAACCCTCTTGCCTTTAATTGAGGGGATTCCTGTGGTGTGTCACCCAGACCCAACTGATGGTTTTGGCATAGGGAAAATGGCAGCCAAATATGAAGCCACGATGCTCTTTGCTACGGCGACATTTTTTAGACTCTATACACGCAACAAAAAGTTACATCCGTTAATGTTTAAAGATTTAAGAATGGTCATCGCTGGAGCTGAGAAGTTACCCCAAGAGATACGTGAAGGCTTTAAGCAGAAGTTTGGACACGAGATTTATGAAGGGTATGGAGCAACAGAGACCACGCCAGTTGCCTCCATTAACATCCCAGATGTCTTGATGCTCGATAACTTTAAACCCCAAATTGGACACAAAGTAGGTACGGTAGGGCTTCCTGTGCCAGGGAGTAGTTTTAAGATTGTTGACCCTGAGAGTTTTGAAGAGCTTGCCACAGGAGAAGAGGGGATGATACTCATTGGGGGTACGCAGATTATGAAAGGCTATATTGGAGATGAAGCCAAAACAGCCTCTGTCATTAAAGAGATGGAGGGGGTACGTTGGTACATCACCGGTGACAAAGGACGTGTCGATGAAGATGGCTTTTTGACCATTGTTGACCGTTACAGCCGTTTTGCCAAAGTAGCAGGTGAGATGGTGAGTCTTGGGCTTGTAGAGAGTGAGATAGGCAAATGTGTAGATGAGCAGAGCCAAATCGCCATTGTAGCACTCCCCGATGCTAAAAAAGGAGAGAAGCTGGTACTTCTACTTGAAGGAGAGCTTGAAGTAGAAGCGTTACAAACCAAAGTCAAAGAGCTAGGGCTTAACCCCTTGTTTGTCCCAAGTGAATACTACAAAGTAGAGGCGTTACCTAAACTAGGTACAGGTAAGGCAGATTTTAGTGGGCTGAAGAAGTTGGCAAAGGCGTTGAGCGATAAATAGAGTATGATAACGTCAAAATATACACGTTAACGCAGAAGATAGAGCTAAATAGAAAAAGGATTAAGCTATATGAATACATCAACTATATTTTTGATAATGGTATTTGGAATTTGGATATATACATTACAAAATAAAATAGAACGTTTAGAAGAGATGCTAAACGTTCTTTTAGCCAAGGATGCTAAAAAAGATAACGAAAAAGTATCTATTGAAGAAAGGAGAGAGGATAAAGAAACAGTTTCATCTGCTTTAAATACTAACAATGAGGTAAAAGATACCCTTCTCATAAAAAATACAGAAGAGGATAAAGTTGAGGATGTCACTGATATAAAAATAGCTTCAGTGGAGAGTGAACCAGCTTATGTTAGTGTAGTACCGAAGGAGGAATCGTCTTCTCAAAAGGAGCAGGTAGTTTCAGAGCCATCATGGCTTATGCAACTTCTTACAAACTACTTTACTGGAGGTAATCTACTTGTACGTATAGGTGGGGTGATACTCTTTTTTGGATTGGCATTTTTGGTTAAATATGTCGCAGAGCATACTACGGTAAGTTTAGAGACCAGATTGGTATTTGTAGGACTTGTAGGTATGGGGCTTATTGTGCTTGGTTGGAAGTTCAAAACCAAAGAAGGAGCCTATGGGCAGATACTTCAGGGTGTAGGTATCGCTGTTCTTTATTTGGTGATTTATGGGGCTTCTAAGTTTTATACGTTGCTCTCTTTTGAGAGTGCTTTTCTTTGGATGTTTGTTGTCGTTATATTTGGCTCATTCTTGGCGCTACGTCAAAGTAGTTTACCTTTGGCTCTTTTTTCAACAACAGGGGGGTTTTTAGTCCCCATTTTGACCTCTACAGGAGAAGGGTCGCATGTGATACTTTTTACGTACTATCTTTTCTTAAATCTTGGTATCTTTTTTATGGCTTGGAAAGAAGCTTGGAGAGTCTTAAACCTTGTAGGGTTTGTGTTTACTTTTGTCATCGCTACGAGTTGGGGTGTGTTACGTTATAGTCCTGAACTCTTTGCTACGACTGAGCCTTTCTTGGTACTCTTCTTTTTGATGTATTTGGTGATTTCCATACTTTTTGTAGGGAAAAACCAAAAACATCTTATCGATAGTACGCTACTCTTTGGTCTACCTTCTGTAGTCTTTCCCCTGCAAGTAGCACTTACCTCTCATACAGAATATGGAGCAGGATACAGTGCTATAATTATGGGGAGTCTCTATTTGATTCTTTCAAAGGTACTTCAAAATAAAACACCCAATAGGCTTCTTTTAGAGAGCTTTTTTGGTTTAGGAATACTCTTTTTAACTATAGCCATACCATACTTCTTTGATGCAGATATTACCGCAGCATTTTGGGCAGTGGAGAGTAGTGCAGTTGTTTGGTTAGCGATAAAACAAAAAAGAAACTTTGCTCGTTACTTGGGTGAGTTTTTACTTTTTCTCTCTGTAGGGCTATACCTTTTTGAAGCGCTAAGAAATACGATGAGTTTCTCTGTATATTTAGGCTATCTTATTGTGGTTTCAGCTACACTTTTTTCAGCATTTTTACAGTATATGCATAGAGAAAAATTTGTAGAGGGGGTGATGCTCTCTGTTGTCTATTTGATACTCTCTTTTAGTGTTTGGATGATAAGTGTCATCTCTCTTTCTTTGTGGATTGATGTTTACCAATTTTGGCATAAAGTACTTTTAGGATTTATTGTTGGTACAGGGATATATGCCTTTGTTGAACATTTCTTTAAGTGGAAACTTATTGTGAAAATGTTGCAGGCTATGTTTCCTATAGGGGGAGTACTTTTTCTTAGTACGATCTTTTTTAATTCTAGCTATTTCCATCCGTTTGAGGGGTTAGGAGGGGTTCTCTTTTTGCTATTGATAATTTGGAATTATAAGATGCTTCACGACTATGAAAAGGATTGGAAAAGTGTACCTTGGCACCATATTGCCTCTTTATGGTTTAGTCTATTTGTATTGAGTTTAGAACTTTATCGTTGGACTCAATGGTATGCGTTGAGTGCTATATGGCAATGGATGTCTATGGCTATGGTCTCATTGCTTGCAATACTAATATTAATGAAATCCAAAAGGCTTCAAAAGTTCCTTTCACAATATCTTACATACTATCAAGGTGTGGGTACTGGGGGTATACTTTTCTTTTTAGGTTTTTGGTTATTAGGGTCACTACGTTTTGGTGCAGCGGAATTGACCTATTATGTACCTATTCTAAATCCTTTGGTATTCATGCAAATAGCTACTATTTCTCTAGCATATATTTGGATACGAGAGCATGGGGTAATAAAGCAGTGGGGATTGCTTCTTTATTTTGCAACTATATTTGTAGTGTTTAGTATGTTTGCAAGAGCATTTGCACACTATACAGAAACAGTATATCATTTTAGTATATTATGGAGGTCATACTATTTCCAGATTGGTGTAGTGGTTTTATCTGGAATAATGGTATGGATTTCTATGAAAATATGGAAGCATTATGATGCGATTATCTTTAGGAGAGGCGCTTTACCTTTACTTTTTTTATTGTGTGTATGGCAGTTGATAGCATTTGGATATACACCAGATTTTTTAAATCATTATTTGCCACTCTTTAATTTATTAGATGTGACACAAGTAGGAATACTTTTCTTGATGATATATTGGTATGTCTCGTGTAAATCATATCTGGAGTCTACGTATAAAGATTTAGTATTGGGTGTGATAGGTTTATATCTCTTTGTCCTTGTGAGTATATTATTTGCACGAGGGGTACATTATTATCAAGAGGTACCTTATCATATTGTAACACTCTGGCATAGCCCATATTTTCAAACAGGGTTATCTCTATTGTGGTCTGTAATAGCTATTGCTCTTATGTTGTTGTCAAAACGATATATATATCGTTTGCTATGGATGGTAGGGTTTGGCTTACTAGGGGTAGTTGTCCTCAAACTTTTCTTTGTAGAGTTGGCAAGTTCAGGAACGATTGAGAGGATTATCTCTTTTATGGTGGTAGGGGTACTTCTGCTCCTTATAGGATACTTTGTACCATTACCACCAAAAGAGGAGGATGCTTTGAAAGAAAATAAAAATTTAGAAGATAAAGAGATATAAAATGCAAACCATAGATATACACACCCATCTACTAAGCTCCGAAGTGAAATTTGACCGTTTTTACGATAAGTTAGCCATACGTTTTTTTGCAAAAAAGTTTGGATTAGAGCCAAAGGCACTGATGCAAAACCCTTATGAAGCTTATGTTGAAGGGCTTACCAAGAATGCAAGGGAGTCAAAATATGTGAAGAAGATGGTACTCTTTGGGGTAGATGAGAGGGTAGATAATGAAGGAAATTGTCTGCATAAAGACATTACGGTATGTGCTACAAATGAGGATGTTTTGGCTCTCTATGAAAAACACTCTGATGTGGTGATACCCTTTTTTTCTATCAACCCACAGCGTCCTGATGCGTTGGAGCTCATAGACAAATATGTGGCATTGGGGTTTAAAGGGGCTAAATTTTTACAAAACTATTGGGGAGTAGATACACGTGAAGCACGCTATCGTCCCTATTTTGAAAAGTTAGCATCACTTAATTTGCCTCTTATTGTACATATTGGTAGTGAGAGTAGCGTTCACTCTTTTAAGTCGTGTGAAGGCATAGAGATGCTAGATGCACCATTAGATGCTGGCGTGACAGTGATTGCTGCTCATATGGCTTTAAGTTATGAGCCTTGGCGTATCTTTAAAGCATTTTCTAGTAACCCTAAACACTTTAATAGAGAGTATTTTACACTTTTAGAGATGTTAGAAAAATACCCCAACCTCTATGCAGATATCTCTGCACTTTTAACCCCTGTACGGGCTAAAGTACTCAGACACTTAAGCCAAGAGAAGCAGATACATCATAAGTTACTTTTTGGAACAGATTTCCCCGTACCCTTTAGTATGCTTTTTAACAGTTACGATATGCCTTTACTGAAGCGTTGGAAGTTGGGGAAAGAGCCAAATTTTTATGACCGTTATAGTGAAGCAATTTTGCACTATTTTGATGGACAAAACCCACTCTATACGAACTATCAGAAGATTTTAGATAAAATAGTGTAAATAATACTATAGATAAGGAATAAAATGATTTTTATCGATGAAATTGTCGCAACAGAAGTGATGGATAGTAGAGGAAACCCTACTGTAAAAGTAACTGTAAGTCTTAGTGATGGTACAGTAGAAAATGCCATTGTACCAAGTGGTGCGAGTACAGGTAAACGTGAAGCATTAGAGCTTCGTGATGGTGGAGAGCGTTACATGGGCAAAGGGGTACTTCAAGCATGTGAAAATGTTAACGGTGCTATTTGTGATGCGTTGGTAGGGTTGAGTCCATTTAACCAAGCAGAGATTGACCTTACCATGAAAGAGGTAGATGGAACAAACAACTATGGAAACCTAGGGGCAAACGCAGTACTGGGTGTCTCAATGGCAGTAGCACGTGCGGCAGCCACTTCTATGAAGATGCCACTTTACCGTTACCTTGGTGGAGCAAATGCTGTTGTAATGCCAGTACCAATGTTAAACATCATCAATGGTGGAGAGCATGCGAACAACTCGGTAGATTTTCAAGAGTATATGGTAATGCCAGTAGGGTTTGATAGATTTTCAGAAGGGTTAAGAGCTTCTGCTGAGGTTTACCATAATCTTAAAAAAATTATTGATGGCATGGGTGAGAGTACTGCTGTTGGTGATGAGGGTGGATTTGCTCCAAACCTAAGCTCAAATGAAGAGCCACTTCAGGTGATTATGCAAGCGATTGAAGCAGCAGGATACAAGCCAGGTGAGCAGATTGCTATTGCTTTAGATGTTGCGGCTTCTGAGCTTGTTAACGACAAAGGGCTCTATGTGTTGAAGTCTGAAAATAGAGAGCTTACTTCGGCAGAATTGACAGCATACTATGCTGATATGTGTGAGAAGTACCCTATTGTCTCTATTGAAGATGGATTGAGTGAAGATGACTGGGAAGGATGGAAACACCTTACAGAAGTGCTTGGTGAGAAAGTACAACTTGTTGGAGATGACTTGTTTGTTACCAATGTAGAGATTCTTTCTGAGGGAATTGAAAAAGAGATTGGTAATTCAATTCTTATTAAGCCAAATCAGATTGGTACGGTGAGTGAAACCATGCAAACTGTACGCCTTGCACAACGTAACGGCTACAACTGTGTGATGAGCCACCGTTCAGGAGAGAGTGAAGATACTTTCATTGCTGACTTTGCCGTAGCACTCAACACGGGGCAAATTAAAACAGGTTCAACAGCAAGAAGTGATAGAATCGCAAAATATAACAGACTCTTAGCCATTCAAGATGAACTTGGACAGTTTGAGTATTTGGGTAGCTCACTCTTTGGTAAGTAAGTTACGCTAATATGATAAATACACAAAAAGTAGAAGCCCTTGCAGGATTATCGCTAAAGACATTTTTAATTGCAATGATAGGCATTTTACTTTTTGGTGTGTATGTTGGTGTCTTGATGGATGGAGAGAACTCTTTACATGTATTACATGGTATTAAAGAGAAAGAGAAAATGCTTTTAGAACAAAAGCGTATGCTAAAGATTGAGAATCAGCAACTACAAAAGGCATATTTTCAGTTAAAACAATTAGAACCTAAGGAGTAGATTTATGAAACAATATTTATTAGTAGCCATTGCATTTGCATTTGTGTGTATCAATGCTTCTGAAAATCCATTTGAATTAAAAACAAATTTAAAAAAAGTCGATTCGGAACAGAGCCTTTTGCTCTCAGAGTTAAAAGCGATGGTAGAAGAGGATGATGAGATTGATTTAACTGAAGAGATATCTCAAGAGGAGACAACCCCACCACAAGAGAAAGTTGTAGAGGTAGTTGAGAGTAGCCCAGTAGAGGCTGTGGTTGTTGAGGTTGTACCTTCAGAACCTGTAGCAAAACCAACAGTAGAAGAGGTTGTTGTTGAGACAACTGTTGCTAAAACACCTCCACCTTCTAAAGAGGTTGTGCTAGATGTTGTTGCCCCTAAAAAAGAGACAACACAAGAGGTTGTTACCATAGAGGCACAAGCCAAAGTAGTCCCTGCGAAGTTAAAAGCACCTTCTAAAGAGGAGGCACAGAGACTTCAAGAGCAAAAAGAGGTTGCTGCCTATGAAGCAAAAAGAGCAGCCAAAAAAGAGGCTGTAGCAAAAAAAGAGGCTATGGTAAAAAAAGAGACAACAGCTAAAAAAGAGGTTGTCGTAAAAGAGGAAAAAGCTACCCCTAAAGCAGCAGAAAAATCTCTAGAAGAGATGTTGGTGGATGCGCAACAAAGTGTTGATAGTGAAAAGAGTGAAGAGGAAGCATTCCCTGTAACAGACGCACTAGAAGAGGTAAACCTTACAAAAGAGGCACAAGAGGCTAAAGAGAGAGCCGATAAAGCATTCCAAGAGGCTATCTTGGAAGTAGATAGAGAGGATTAAGCCTCCTCTCTTCCCCCTTCTCTCTTCGCAAGAAACTTAATAAAAATCATAGCAATTAAAATCTCAAAAATACTAGCCAAGATAAGTTGATAATACTCTAAAATATCTAACATCTTTGTCTCGTACCCAATGGTTGCTACGGCAATCATGAGGGTTAACGGCATAGAGAGTGAGAGTGCCACAAGTAGTGCCTCTTTAGAGGAGTGTATCTTCCTCAATACTACGGCTGCGAGTAGTCTTGAAGCTAGCATCAAGAGGGTAATAAGCATTGCCCCTAAGAGTACCCCCTCAGCAAAGACAATATGTAGATCGAGTGAAGCCCCTACATGGATAAAAAAGAGTGGTACTAAAAATCCAAACCCAAGACTTGACATCTTCTCCTCTAAGCGTTTTTCATGATGGAAGAAGGTAGAGATGGCCACTCCTGCGATAAAAGCACCTAAGGCGAGTTCTAGTTCCAAAAAGAGCATAAGGGCTATCATCATAAAGAAGAGTGCCATCGCAAGACGAATATCTTGATCGGCTGTATCAAACTTTGGTACAAGTGCTTGTTTAAACTCTGGGAACCACCAGAAGATAAGGTGGATAAGTCTATAGATAAGATAGACAGAGCCAAGAAAGAGTATTAGGTAGGCAATCTTCTCAATGAGTGAGAGGTTAAACCCTGTGGTAATAGCCGCATCAAAGATAGTCAGTGAAGCGATACTCATCATCTCCCCTAAAATCCCTACAATAAAAGCCAAATGAATCCAGTTTTGCTCTTTTCCATAGTGTTTGGAGAGAGAGGCTAAGAGACCTATGGAGATAAGAGGCATAGAGATAATTGTTACAATATTGAGATGAAAAATAATGCCAGAGAGTATGGAAAAGCTGGTAAGCAAGGCTAAAAAGAGGAGAGACTTATGAATAATATCTTTACTACTTTGCGCAAGCTGTTTGAGATCTACCTCCATACCTGCTAAGAACATCAGGTAGAGAAAGCCTACTTCAGCAATGAGTTCAAAGTATATATTTTCTGTAATAAACCCTGCTGCCCCAAAGAGTGAACCTAAAATAATCTCAACTGGGGGGACAGGAATACGAAGTATTTTTGCCATAAAGGGGCTTCCCCAGATGAGCAAAGAGAGGGTAAGAATGAGGGAAATATCAGTGTGTATCACAGTTTGTCGCTATGGAGTAACCTAAGTTTTTGAGCATAGCTCTGTCTTTATCTGCTTCAATCCCTTCGGTGGTAAGATAGTTCCCAATGACCATCGCATTGGCACCAGCTTCAAACATCTCTGCCTCTTTAGCTCCAAAGAGAAGCTCTCTACCTCCAGCAACCATGAGTAGCGTTTTCTCTCCAAGTAGTGCGCGTGCTTTACGTATAACAGCTACACCTTCAGAAAGGGAAATATTTCTTGTCTTAATGGGAAGTGCTGGGTTAGGGTGGTAGAAGTTAAGGGGTACAGACTCTGGAGAGAGAGATACAATAGCATCTAAGAGCGCCTCTCTGTCGCTTACTGTTTCACCCATACCAAAAATACCCCCTGAACAGAGGGAAATACCTACTGATTTGACATTTTCACAGGTCTCATAGCGTTCTGCCCAAGTGTGGGTTTGACAAATTTCAGCATAGTAGCGTTCAGAGGTCTCTAGGTTGTGGTTATAGCTATCGATACCATGGGCTTTTAGGTAGCGTAGTTGCTCTTTGGTGGCTGTACCGTTACAGGCAATAAGGTTAAGCCCCTCTACCTCTTGTTTAATCGCTTGGGCTGTACGGGCAACAAAGTCAACTTTCTTCTCATCAAGTCCTTTGCCTGCTGTGACCAGACAGTAGCCTAGTGCTCCATGGGCTTTGGCCTGTTTTGCCTCTTGGACAATGGTCTCAATAGATTTATAGGTGTAACGCTCTATATCGGCATGGTAACGTACTGATTGGGTACAAAATTTACAATCTTCTGCACAGGTACCAGAGAGAATGTTGTTAATAGCACATAAAAAGATCTCTTTCATCGCTATTGTGCCTCTTTGATTTTATGTTTACATTTAAAACACTCATAGACAAGTCCAGACTTGAGGGTTTTTTTACCCATCATATAGTCACACTCAGGACATTTTTTATCGCTAGGCTCAAAGTTGGCAATAAATTTACACTTAGGGTAGTTGGTACACCCAAAGAATTTTCCACGTCTTCCCTCTCTCTCTTGGAGTTTTCCTCCACACTCAGGACAAGGAACACTCAACTCTCTAGCAGGTTCAAGTGATTTCGCATTTTTACACTTAGGGTAGGCAGAACATGCCAAGAACTTCCCACGTTTAGAGTTTTTAATGACCATCATAGAGCCACACTTCTCACACTTTTGGTCAGTCTCTTCTGGCTGAGGAATCTCTGTTCCATCGGGGTTTTTAGTATATTTACACTTTGGAAAGTTTGAACAAGCAATAAACTCTCCATAACGCCCTTTACGCAAGAGTAACTCTGCGTCACATTTTGGACAGTTTTCACCTGTAGGGATGGCAACTTTGAGTGACTTAATGTTTTTCTTGCCCTCTTCAACTTTATGTAAAAAAGGTGTATAGAAGGCTTTTAAAATGGTCTGCCAGCTGGTTTTTCCTTCGGCAACTTCATCGAGTGTCTCTTCCATATTGGCAGTAAACCCAGAGTCTACAATCTCAGGGAAGTGCTCTTCAAGCATCTCTGTAACGGTAAAGGCTATCTCCGTAGGGTGGATACGTTTCTTCTCTAGCTCTATATATTTACGTGTTTGTAGGGTGGTAATGGTAGGTGCGTAGGTACTTGGACGCCCAATGCCTAGTGACTCTAGCTTCTTAATGAGACTCGCTTCATTGTAGCGTGCTGGAGGCTCGGTAAAGTGTTGCTCTGGCTTAATTTCATCAAGCGAAACAGCTTGCCCTTTGGTTAAGTCTGGAAGAAGTTTGTCTTTGTCGTTGTGTCCGGTGACTTTGTAGAAACCATCAAAGAGTAGTTTTCTACCACTTGCTTTAAAGGTACACTTCTCTCCTTTAAAGAGAATACTTTGTGACTCAAGCTCTGCTTCTGTCATTTGACACGCCAAAAAACGGTTGTAGATGAGTCGGTAGAGTTTAAGCTCATCCACAGAGAGGTAGTCTGCTGCCATCTTCGCATCAAAGTTTACCATCGTAGGACGAATCGCTTCGTGCGCCTCTTGCGCCCCTTTTGACTTGGTCACATACGACTTTGCTTTACTTGGAAGATACTTCTCTCCAAAGTTCTCCTGAATGTAGCTACGTGCCGCCTCTACAGCCTCTTTAGCAAGGTTCATAGAGTCGGTTCTCATATAGGTAATTACCCCCATCGTCCCTTCAGCTGTCTTTACCCCTTCGTAGAGTTTTTGTGCGACCATCATTGTCTTTTTAGGAGAGAATCCAAGTTGTGTTGATGCGGCTTGTTGTAGGGTAGAGGTCATAAATGGTGGAGGGGTCTTTGTTTTACGTTTGGTTTTGTCTATAGAGGCAACCACAAAGGATTCGCTTTTGGCAGCATTGACAATCTCTGTGGCATCGGCCTCATTTTTGATGGTAAGTTTTTCAATCTTAAGCCCATTGTAGTCGTAGATAGCTGCGTCAATATTTTTTTGAAAGAGGGCATCTATTGTCCAGAACTCTTCTGGCTTAAAAGCTTTAATCTCACGCTCTTTGTCTACCACAAGTTTAAGTGTAGAGCTCTGTACACGTCCAGCACTGAGTCCTTTTTGTATCTTTGAAGCAAGCAGTGGAGAGAGTTTGTACCCTACAATACGGTCAAGCAGTCTTCTTGTTTGTTGCGCATCTACAGAGTCCATATCTATCTTGCGTGGGGTCTCTAGCGCGTGGTTAATTGCCGATTTTGTAATCTCGTGAAAGACAATACGAGGGAGTTGGGTAGGCTCTTTCCCAATGGCTTTTGCGATGTGGTATCCGATGGCTTCTCCCTCACGGTCCTCATCGGTCGCGATATAGACAGTCTCTGCCTCTTTTGCTAACTTTTTGAGCTCTTTGACAATGGGGTTGGCATCTCTAGGGATAGAGTATTTGGGGACTAAGTCTCCTGTCTCATCATCGAGGGTAATTCCAAAGGTGCTTTTTGGTAAATCGCGAATATGCCCTTTTGAGGCAATAACTTTGTACTCTTTACCTAAGAAGTTTGTAATGGTTCGTGCTTTGGCTGGGGATTCGACAATAATTAAATTTTTCATAATAAAGACCTACTTTGATAGCGTGAGATTTTTTGGCATTGTAACACATTTGTGAATAAAAGCAATAGCGAAGCAAAAGGGCTACGCTACTTTCTTGCTAGAATGTTTAGATTATGCCTGCTCTTTGAGGATACGTGGAAGGGTAATGCCTGTTTGACTCTGATACTTACCACTTCTATCGGCATAGGTAGTCTCACACGCTTCATCTCCTTGTAAAAAGAGTACCTGAGCAATACCTTCATTGGCATAGATTTTAGCAGGAAGGGGTGTGGTGTTTGAAATCTCTATCGTAATATGCCCTTCAAAGCCTGGTTCAAAAGGGGTTACATTGACAATAATCCCACAACGCGCATAGGTACTCTTACCTAAACAGATAGCAAGGGTGTCCTTTGGCATCTTAAAGTACTCTACTGTACGTGCTAACGCAAAAGAGTTTGGAGGAACAATACAGACATCACCCTTAAAGTCCACGACATTGTTCTCATTAAAGTCTTTAGGGTCAACCACTTCAGCATTGATGTTGGTAAAGATCTTAAACTCATCGGTCACACGAATATCGTACCCATAAGAGCTTAGCCCATAGCTTACTACACCTTCTCCTACAAGTCCCTCACAAAAAGGTGTTATCATCGCTTCATTGAGTGATTTTTCTCGTATCCATTTATCGGATTTTAGTCCCACGGTTTGTCCTTATTTTCGTAATATTTCAATATGTGTATTGGTTTTCATTTTAGCAAAATAGTCTTTGAGTGCTTGGTCTTGCTGTGCTTGTTTCCATTGTCTTGCTACCATCTCTTTAGACTCTTTAAACGGAAGTTGGTATTTCCCCGATTTGGAGAGTACCTTGTAGACCACATAGTCACTTCCTGTATTGAGTACTTTGGTATAGCCTCCTTGAGGTGTACCTAAAAAGAGTTTACGTAGCTCAGGGTTGAGTGTAGAGACTTTTTTCTCTACACGCTTTACCCGTATACCTTTTGTCTGCTTGGTTTTAAGAAATTTTTCTATTTTCGCTTGTGAAGAGGCACTGTATCTTTTTAATGTTATGCGAGAAGGGATAACAAAAAGATTGGTATGTGTTTTGTAAAATTGCTCCAAAGCTGTCTGGGAAGGTGTAGGGATATGGGGCAAAATAGTCTCTTGAAAAAATTTAGCTTTTTGCATATTTTTTTGCATATTTTGACGGTATTGTTTCCATGAAGCACCACTACTTTGGATAATTTTTTGCATTTTACTCACAGAGATATGGTTAAGTTTCGCAATTTTACGAATACGCTCATCTACCTCATCTTGGCTTACGTCAATATGTTTCATCGCAATATTTTGTAGTCTATCTTGAATCAGCAAATCAATAGCTTGTTCTCGTGTTGTATGTAGCGCCTTTTGTATCTTTGCGATCTCCTGTGTAGTAATAATCTCATCATCTACCGTAAGCGCAATGGCATTGACTACCTTCGCATGTGAAAAGAGTGTCAAACATACCCCTACCCATAATAACTTTTTTAATATCATCCCAAATCCATTTCAATTGTTTTAAAAATTATAACATAATCGTGTAAATGTAATATGAATTGTTTTGAGGTAAGGCTTTTAGGGTATAATCATAAAAGTATAATTATAGAAAGAA
>Ga0256828_1000316_pt1 | contig 33341 bp, 30 predicted proteins | sample CV88metaG_FD_185993 | JGI IMG/M metagenome (GOLD analysis project Ga0256828, IMG submission 185993) | Hydrothermal vent microbial communities from East Pacific Rise, Pacific Ocean - CV88 | ecosystem: Environmental > Aquatic > Marine > Hydrothermal vents | place: Pacific Ocean: East Pacific Rise...
TGGCAGGTTCATCAAAAAGGGCGATTGTATCGTCGAAAATATCAAGTTTTTCCTCGGAACTTTCTTCTTCGACAGGGCTCTCTTCTTCTGTCGGATGTGCTTCTTCAGTTTCAGTTTCATTTATGAGCAGGTCATCGATAAAGAAAAGGTCCTCTTTTCCGGTTTCCGGTATCTCTGCTTCTGGTTCTGTATCGGTATCAAGGAGTTTTTCAATCAGTTGCTGCTCTTCGCTCTCCCGGGCCTCTTCTTTGGGAAGTTCTATGGTCCCCGCCATATTCTCTTTTACGGAAACTTCGGCAGGCGTGAGCGCTACCAGTGTCATTTGGCCCCAAATGCCTGAAAGTGCATGGCAGCTTGTATCATAGTGCTCTTCACTGAAAGGCGCTGTGATGGTAACCTTTCCCTCTTCCTCTTCTTTAAAACTGATATTCCCCAGTACCGTTTCTTTGTAGAGTTCATCGATGCTCTCAACTTTCAGGAGATCCAGGATGTGAGGATCGGCGGCGATGATCTGATTGTTTTGGTTCTTGATATAGTACATATATAAACAACTCCTTTTATTTGTTTTCTTGTTCGAGCAGGTCTTTATACACCGGTATACATTCGCTTACTTCATCTTTTGTGGCCGGTCTTCTGGCTGCGGTATAACCTGTGATCTCTCCGTCGTTGAATACCGGGGATATATGTGAATACACCCAGTAGTAACGGCCGTCTTTTCTAAGGTTTTTGACAATCCCTGTCCAGTCTTTCCCCGCTTTGATCGTTTCCCATAGTCCTTTAAAAGCCGCTTTTGGCATATCCGGATGCCTGACGATATTATGATTTTTTCCTGTCAGTTCACTCTTTGTATAACCTGCGATTTCACAGAATTTTCTGTTGGCATAGGTAATGATGCCTTTAAGATCGGTGGAACTGACGATCAGTCCTTTTTCAAATTTATACTCTTCATCGATAGGATCAGGTCTGGCCATAGTATTTTCTCGCCCTTTTTTCATAGTATCAGGATGAAGTGCAGTACAATAATGGTAATCGTCAAAGCCTCATAGACTGACTTTTACTACCGGCAACCTGGCGATCTGCTTGAGACCCATGGTTTTCTGTCCCCACTTCACAATGAGTTTAGCTTTTACAATTGCAAAAATACAGCAGGTCGGATCATGCTTAGACTATAAAAGTAAAATCAGATAAAATCCCGCTACTAAAACCTTATAACAATTAAACTAAAAATAGAATGAAAAAATAAGTTTTTTAGTAAAAAATATTAAAGAATGTACGATTATGGATTGTTGTCTTTGAGAATATGGGCGATTTTTCTGTTGGTTACACGTTGTATCTCATCGGCAGAAGCATTTTTGATCGCCTCGAATGTCCCAAAATAATCGATCAGTTTTTTTACAGTGGCCTCTCCTATGCCCTTTTTGTTCAAAAGAGATATCTGTTTGTCATCTTTACGTTTTCTATTCTGATGGTAGGTGATGGCAAAACGATGTGCTTCATCCCGTTGTCTCTGTACCCAGTGCAGGCGTGTATCATTGGGTTTGAGTTCGATAATACCGTTTAAGGTATAGATGAGGTCTTTTGCCGCACCTTTGGCACGGTGGGCTTTGGCATCGAGCTTCTCTTTGGCGATGGCGATCACATCGAGATGTACATTGGCTTCGGAAAGAAGTTTTCTGGCAAGAGTGAGGTTCGCCTGGCCTCCGTCAAGGATCCACAGGTCTGGTGCAGGCTCTCTTCTAAAGTCGGCAATACGGCGTGAGAGCATTTCCTTCATCTGTCCATACTCATCTCGTGCATGGAGGATGTAGCGTCTGTAGGATGTTTTATCCCACCGGTTTTCATCCCATACGACCATACCCCCGACGGTAGCGACACCCATAAGGTGGGAGTTGTCAAATGTTTCTATCCGGTAAGGGATAACTGTAAGGTCAAACAGGTCCGCAATTTTCTGTTCCATCAAGGTATCGTGTGTTTTGATACGTAGCAGCTCTTTGCAGTTCTGCATTGCCAAAGCGGTCAGTTTTGCCTTGGTGCCGCGCTGTGGGGTACTGATCTCTATTTTCCTGCCAAAGCGTGCGGTAAGTGTCTGTGCAACCTGGGGACTGTCTTCGAAAGTATGGGCGGTGAGTATCTGTTTCCCTGTATTGGGTGTATCTACAGTATAAAATTCGAGCAGCGCCTGTTTATAGGCTTCATTGGCATCAAAAATATGGGTGTGCCTGAAATAGGCGTAGGATGAAGAGATTATTTTTCCGTTCCGCATAAAAAGTTTTACGACAACACCTCGTTCATCTCCGTTCACGATGGCAAAGATGTCAAGGTCGAGCTGATTGGCAAAGTCAATGTTGGAATCGATAGCCAGGGAAGAGATGGCGTGGATCATATCCCGCATACGGGCAGCCTCTTCATACCGCTCCTGCAGTGCAAGTGTACCCATCTTTTCCGTAAGTGCATCTGTCAGTTTTTTCCGTTTGACAATTGCGTTTTTCGCATCGGAGATGATATCGGCATACGCCTGAGGTGTGACTTTCCCCTCGCAGGGGGCCAGGCACTTGCGGATCTGGTAGAAGAGACAGGCTTTTTTCTCTTTGAGGCAGTTTTTTTTCTGGACAAGGGGGTAGATCTCATAGAGTGCGTCGAGCAGGGCTTTCCCGCCCGTGGGAAATGGCCCGTAATAGGTGATATCTTTTCCCTTGACAACCTTGCGTGTCATTTCAAAGCGCGGGAAGGGTTGCGACTCATCAATATAGAGATACGGGTAGGTTTTGTCGTCCCGGAGGAGAATGTTGTATTTTGGTTTGAGCTGCTTGATAAGGGAGTTTTCAAGGATCAGTGCATCTTCTTCACTCTCAACGACAATATATTCCAGTTTTGCAGCTTCATGCAGCATTTTGACAATACGTGGGCTTTGTGCCGGATTGGGGGTGAACTCCGGTGTAAAACGCCAGTAACTTTTAACACGGTTTTTAAGGTTTTTGGCTTTACCGACATAAAGCAGTTTCCCCAAGCTGTCGAAATACTGATACACGCCAGCGGAAGCAGGAAGGTTCTGAATGGTCGTTTTCATTTTCCGCCCGATGCGATCTGTGCTTTGATACGTTCAAATTTTTCAATAAGATCCGTATCTTGACTTGCTATATTGAAATTGCTGCTTGCGCGCTCATGGTAATAGGGAATGGTACCGGTATCCTCATTCTCCTCTGTTACCGGATGATACCGGCTGTGAAAAACCACAACCTTGTCTGCCTGCATCATGGTACAGTCACTGTCATAGGAATGAAGCTGGGTTAATACGCTTTTTAATAAATCTCTATTATAATTAAGTTCCATTTTAAAGCCGGGGTGCGTCACGGCGACGAAAAGTGTATGGTTCTTAATATAGACAAATGCAATAGCCTGCCGGTATTTGTTTCCAAGAAGTTTAATATACTTTCTGTAACATACCTGCTGTTTTAAAAATTTAAATTGAGGTTGGTCTGCAAGATGGGACAAAATGATAGACGCTTTTTTCATGTTTTTATTATAGCATCTGTTTGCTGTATGGTTATGGCAGGATGTGGCCACAAAACAAATCCGGTCTATGTCCCGGATATAAATACAACGATAAAAAGGTAGCACTTGCAAAAGTATGATGTTCTGATAATTGGAGCCGGTATTGCCGGGCTTTATGCGGCGATGCAGCTTCCTGAAAGTAAAAAAGTACTGGTTGTCTGTAAAGATATTCCATGGGAGTGTAATACTTTCTATGCCCAGGGAGGTATGGTTACGGCTCTGAATGAAGCCGATATTCCGTTACATGTGGAAGATACCATGTCCGCGGGGGCGTACCACAACAATAAAGAGGCGGTTGAAATACTCTCCCGGACCTCTCTCGAGACAACAGCGGATATCATAGCCAAAGGGATGGAGTTTGACAAAGATGAAAACGGGAATATACTTTATACCAAAGAAGCTGCCCACTCTGTAGAACGTATTGTGCATGCCGGCGGGGATGCTACGGGGCGTTACATGCACTATTTCATGATGGTGCAGAACAGACACCAGCTTCAGAAAAATACCCTGGTATATGATCTTCTTATTGAAAATGGAAGATGTTACGGTGTGAAAGCGATGGTCAACTACCATCCGACAACGATTTATGCGGATGATGTGATCATTGCCAGCGGCGGGATAGGTTCCCTGTATGCGTTCAATACCAACTCCCGTACCGTTTCTGCAGATATTCACGGTATTTGCGTGGAAAAAGGGATAGAACTTGCCGATATGGAGTTCATGCAGTTTCACCCGACTGTTTTTGTCGATACGCCTTTTGCAAGAAAACTGCTTCTGACCGAAGCGCTAAGGGGTGAAGGCGCCCATGTGGTCGATGAAGACGGAAAACGTTTCCTCTTCGACTATGACAAGCGAGGAGAGCTTGCCAGCAGGGATATCGTAGCCAGAGGTATTTTCAAGCATAAACGAAAAACAGGGAAACAGGCCTATCTGGACTTTTCCATGTTCGATGCCAAAACATTCCATGAACGTTTCCCGAACATTACCCGAACATTCGATGCGCTGGGGTATCATTTTCCGGAGGACAGGGTACCGATCTCTCCGGCGTTCCATTATGCCAACGGCGGGATAAAGTGTGATACGAACGGGTCCATAGAGGGGCTGGAAGGCCTTTATGTCATAGGTGAAGCGGCGCGTACAGGTGTACATGGTGCGAACAGGCTTGCATCCAACTCTCTGCTTGAGGGGGTTGTTTTTGCAAAAAGGGCGGTAGACCATCTTCTTGGCAAGGCGCACCAGGCAGTCAAAACACCTATGTTTGAGAAGGATTATGGTAATATTCTGCATAAAGACAATGATAAAACCTATAAACAGAAACTGCGTCAGGTGATGTGGGAAGATATAGGAATTATACGTACTCCAAACGGTATGCATGAAGCTAAAAATCTCATTTATGATATGAAGAACAAAGAGATAGGAAGATTGTTGGAGCTTCGCCTCAATACGGCTTCTGCCATTGTAGAAGCTGCACTTGCACGAAAAGAGTCTCTCGGGTCTCACTATGTCGAAAACTAACTATTAAGGAAAGAAATGCACGATCAATTACACTTAACCACGACCTGGGTGGGAATACTCTCACTTGTTATTTTTGTGGTAGGGTACTATTTTATCGCTACTGAAGACAAATACCACATCAATAAAGCAAAACCGGCTCTGCTGGCCGGTACGGGTATTTTTATGCTCATCGGGCTCTATTTTTCCCTTAACGGCATCGATGGAAAACCTCTTGAAACCGCGATAGAAGAGCTTATTGTCGAGATAGCAGGCATTTTCTTCTTCCTGATGGTCGCCATGACCTATATCGAAGCGATGATAGACAGGGGTGTATTCTCTGCATTACGTTATAACCTTGTCTCCAAGGGGTACAGTTACAAAAAGCTCTTCTGGGTTACAGGGCTTCTGGCTTTTTTCATCTCCCCCGTTGCCGATAACCTTACCACCGCGCTTATCCTCTCAACCGTTCTTCTGACGATAGACAAAGAGAACAGGAATTTTCTGGTTCCGGGAGGTATCAATATTGTGGTTGCAGCCAATGCCGGTGGCGCCTGGTCACCGTTTGGAGATATTACTACGCTGATGGTATGGGTTGACGGGAAAGGTGATTTCACAGAGTTTCTTTTCCTCTTCCCCGCAGCGGTAATGGGCTGGTTTATTACGGCATTTTTGCTTTCCCGTTTCGTACCGCAGGGAAGACCTCCGTTCAATGCAGATGAAGAGAAGGTAGAGATAGAAGAGGGCGGCAAAACAATCATCGGGCTTTTTGCCATGACAATCGCTCTGGCGGTTGTTTCACACCAGGCGCTTCATCTACCGGCAATGTGGGGTATGATGTTCGGCCTTGCCATTCTTAAAATGTATGTCTATAAACTCAATTTCGGAAGTACCTCTGACAAAGTGAATGTATTTTCCTGGATCGCCAAGATCGAGAATGATACGCTGCTCTTTTTCTTCGGTATTCTGGCAGCGGTAGGCGGTTTGCATTTCCTTGGGTTTTTGGAGTATTTCACAGAGCTCTATAAGCAGTTTGGGGCTACGACAGTCAACATAGGAGTAGGGTTCCTCTCGGCCATTGTCGATAATGTCCCTGTGATGTCCGCAGTGCTTAAAGCCAACCCGGATATGGGTCTTGATGCACAGTCGCAGTGGATGCTGGTTACCATGACTGCCGGTGTGGGAGGAAGTCTCATTTCATTCGGTTCTGCTGCCGGAGTCGGGGTGATGGGCAAGATGCACGGTATCTATACCTTCGCTTCGCATATGAAATATGCATGGACAGTCCTGCTGGGCTATATTGTCTCGGTTTCTATCTGGTATGTCCAGTTTGAACTCCTGCATCTGGGTGCACACCACTTATAGGCTTGCAGACTGCTTTCTTCTCCCCTGAGCGTATCGAGGGGAGTGCATTTATATAAGTAAGTTTTTATTGAAAATTTACTCATACAAATACAAGGAAATGATTTATGAAACAAGTACCTATCTTAGTCCTGGACTTTGGTTCCCAGTACACACAGCTGATCGCAAGAAAACTCAGAGAGTCGGGCGTCTACACGGAAGTGGTGCCCTACCGTGAAAGTATTGAAGATATTAGAGCAAGAGAACCGCAGGGGATCATCCTCTCCGGCGGGCCTGCTTCTGTCTATGCGGAAGATGCCTATAGACCCGATGAGGGTATCTGGGAGCTTGGATTGCCGATTTTGGGAATTTGCTACGGAATGCAGTTGATCACACAGCATTTTGGAGGTTCTGTCATACCGGCTGACCATCATGAATACGGTAAAGCCAAACTGCATATAGAAAATGAAAATTCTCCAATTTTCAAAGATGTAGCGCAGGATTCCATTGTCTGGATGAGCCATGGAGACAGGGCGGAGAGGCTTCCTGAAGGTTTTGAAGTCATAGGTACGAGCGAAAACTCTCCATATGCGGCGATCGCGAATGAATCTGCCAATATTTATGCATTCCAGTTTCACCCTGAGGTACACCACTCTGTAGAGGGTACGAAACTTCTGAAAAACTTTGCAAAACATATTTGCGGATGCAGCAGTACATGGAATATGGGAAGTTTTGCCAAAGAGAAAATTGCAGATATCCGTAAACAGGTAGGAGAGAGAAAGGTACTGTGCGGCGTATCGGGAGGGGTAGACTCTTCTGTTGTCGCAGCACTTCTGCATGAAGCATTGCCAAAAGAGCAGCTGGTCTGTGTCTTTGTCGATCAGGGACTGCTGCGTAAAGACGAAGCGAAACAGGTACAGGATATGTTCAAACTGCTTGATATCCCACTGATCACCATCGATGCGAAAAAAGAGTTTATGGAAGCACTTGCCGGTGTGACCGATCCTGAAACGAAGCGTAAAGTGATCGGAGAGAAATTCATCGAAGTATTCGATGCTGAAGCAAAAAAACATACCGATGTCTCTTTCCTTGCCCAGGGTACGCTCTATACGGATGTCATCGAGTCTGTATCGGTCAAAGGTCCTTCAAAAACAATCAAGTCCCACCATAATGTAGGAGGGCTTCCGGACTGGATGACCTTTGAACTGGTTGAACCGCTGAGAGAGATATTCAAAGATGAAGTGCGTAAACTCGGCCTTGAGCTCGGGTTGCCAAAAGATATGATAGGCAGGCATCCCTTCCCCGGCCCCGGACTGGCTATCCGTGTTATGGGAGATGTAAACGATGAGGCGTTAAGGCTGCTTAGGGAATCAGATGCCATCATGCAGGAAGAGCTCAAAGCTACCGGATATTACGACAAAGTGTGGCAAGCCTTTACCGTATTGCTGAATGTCCAATCCGTAGGCGTGATGGGTGACAACCGTACCTATGACAATACCGTCTGCATCCGTATGGTAGAATCTGTCGATGGAATGACCGCCACTTTCGCACACATACCGCATGATGTTCTGGAGGGTATGAGCAGAAGGATCATCAATGAGATAGATGGGATCAACAGGGTGGTATATGATATCTCGTCTAAGCCCCCAGCAACCATCGAATGGGAATAATTTCTCTCATTTTACTTCATCTGTGAGGGAGTTTGCTCAGTCACTTACTTTCAAGTAAGCTCCTTCACAACAGCCCTCACATCTAAAGCAAACTGAGAAAAATTTACATATATTAAAGATGTGATTCAAGCACCTCTTTGGCCAAACCTACAGCAAACTAAAGGCATTATTTTACTTCATCTGTGAGGGAGTTTGCTCAGTCACTTACTTTCAAGTAAGCTCCTTCACAACAACCCTCACATCTAAAGCAAACTGAGAAAAATTTACATATATTAAAGATGTGATTCAAGCACCTCTTTTGCCAAACCTACAGCAAACTAAAACTGCACAGTAAATTTTTAATTTTTAATACATCTTTAGTCATATTCACTAAACTATCTTTAAAAAAAACTTGAAAATAATCTAAAAATATATTATAATCCCAAAAAATTAATAATTAATGAGGAGAAACGATATGGCAAAACATCAGTTTCAGACAGAGATAGGAGAGCTTTTAAAGCTTATGACACACTCTCTCTATTCAAACAAAGAGATATTTATAAGAGAGTTGGTTTCAAATGCAAGTGATGCGATTGATAAATTCAATTACCTTTCACTGACAGACGAAAAATTCAAAGAGGAGAACTGGTCGGGTAAGATTACGATCAAACTTGACAAAGAGGATCAGTCTATCAGTATTATGGATAACGGGATAGGTATGAATGAAGCTGACCTTATGGACCATTTGGGAACTATCGCCAAGTCGGGTACAAAATCTTTTGTTGAGAGCCTGACAGGAGATGCGAAAAAAGACTCCAACCTTATAGGACAGTTCGGAGTAGGATTCTATTCGGTATTTATGGTGGCGCAGAAGGTCGATGTCATTTCGAAAAAAGCCGGAGAAGAGCAGGCTTATATGTTCAGTACGGACGGTACCGGCGAGTATGAGGTCAAACCGGTTACCAAAGAGTCCCATGGTACGGTGATTTACATTAAACTTAAAGATGATGAGAAAGAGTTCCTTGACAAATGGAGAGTGCAGGAAGTTGTGAAAAAGTACTCCAACCACATTGCCTACCCGATTATGTTGAACTATACAGAAGAGGAGACAACGGGTGAAGGGGATGACAAAGAGACAAAAACCGTACAGAAATCCGAGCAGATCAATGAAGCGACAGCACTTTGGACACTGCCAAAGTCTGAGTTGAAAAAAGAGGATTATATAGAGTTCTATAAAACGATCTCCCATGGAGATGATGAACCGCTGCTCTACCTGCACAACAAAGTGGAAGGTGCCAATGAGTTCACAACACTCTTCTATATCCCTAAAAAAGCACCGATGGATATGTACCGGGCAGATTATCAGCCGGGTGTGAAACTTTATGTCAAACGTGTCTTTATTACCGATGATGAAAAAGAGTTGCTGCCTCCATATCTCAGATTTGTAAGAGGTATTATAGACTCTGAAGACCTGCCTCTGAATGTCAGCCGTGAAATTCTTCAGGAGAACAGAATACTGGCGAACATCAAGCAGAATTCTGTGAAAAAGATACTGACTGCGATCAAAAAACTTGAAGGTGAAGATGCCAGGATCTTTACAGAGCAGTACAACCGAGTGATCAAAGAGGGGATCTATACGGATTATACAAACAAAGAGACACTGCTTGAGATCGTGCGTTACAAAAGTTCCAGTGAAGAGGGGCTTGTCTCTCTCGATGACTATATTTCCCGTGGTGACTCAGAGAAAAAAGAGATCTATTATATCGTTGGAGAAGATGAGAAAGTATTGAGAAACTCTCCACTGCTCGAAGCGTATAAAAAAGCGAATATTGAAGTACTCATTATGGATGACGAGGAGGTGGACAGCATTGTTACTCCAATGATCGGAAGCTATAAAGAGTGGACGCTTAAAGATATTACGACCATCGATGCCCCTGATTCAAAAACAGAGGAGGAGAAAGAGGAGGTAGCCAAAGAGTTCAAACCGTTGACCGACAAGATCAAAGAAGTTCTGGGAGAAGAGGTGAAAGAGGTGAAGATCTCGACCAGGCTGACAGAGAGTCCGTCGTGCGTACTGAAAGACAGTTCCGACCCTATGGCGGGGATGGCGGCAATGTTCGCGCAGATGGGACAGGAAATGCCTGAAATTCCTTTGATACTGGAAATCAATCCTGATCATGAAATGATCAGAAAACTCGATGGTTTGAAAGATGAATCACTCTTTGCCGATATGGCCTGGATACTGCTTGATTCCGCAAAACTCTCTGAAGGGATTGAGCCGAAAGACAAAGGGGCATTTGCCCAAAGGGTTGCCAAACTGGCGACCAAAGCTCTGTAAGTAACTGTTTGTGAAGGTGGGCTGCAGCCCACCTTTAGAAGCTTCTGTTTTCTACTCGGGCAAATTTATCATACACGCATTTTAACGCTACTCATGCTATAATTTTCATACTTTAAATTTACAGGAATTGTCTTGAGTTCACTTATGTCTCCACAAAAAAAAGCGACGGTTGTCTCGACATCCGTTGCCACCTTGTTGCTTGTCGTTAAACTTGCCATCGGAATAGCCGGCGGTTCAGTAGCCGTACTTGCCTCCGCCATAGATTCGCTGCTGGATATGGCTGTCTCTATGTTCAACTTTTTCGCTATTAAAAAAGCGGAAGAGGACCCTGATGAGGTTTACCATTACGGTAAAGGAAAGATACAGGCGATCGCTTCGGTGATAGAGGGAACGGTCATTACGGTATCGGGAATCTATATTATTTATGTAGCGATAGAGAAACTGATCGAGGGAAATGCAACAACACTGTTGACTCCTGCGATTTTGGCAATGCTTTTTTCCATTGTCGCGACCTATCTGCTTGTGAAGTACCTGTTGAAGATCGCCAATGAGACGGATAATCTTGTTATCAAGGCAGATGCACTGCACTATAAAACAGACCTTTGGAGCAATACAGCTGTTTTGGCGGCACTGGGACTGACGGCATTGACAGGTATTGATGAGATCGATGCCATTTTTGGTTTGGGGATCGGTATCTATATTATCTATTCGGCATATGAGATCATCGTAGAGGGGATAGAGATCCTGCTTGACAAATCACTCGATGGTGAAGTGGTGGCAAAGATAGGCGAAATTATCTCCAATCATCCTGAAGTAACAAGTTACCACTGGCTTAAAACCCGTACGGACGGAAGCGTCAATTTTGTAGAGTTTCATATGGTACTGCGTCCCAATATGCTGCTCTTGGAAGCCCACCGGATTGCCGATGAAGTGGAAGAGAAGATCATGAAACTGGATGACAAAAGGCGCTGGCTGATCACACCGCATTTCGATCCGTATGATGATGAAGATGTCAATACGGCCATGTTGCAAGGTACGCCACTGGTTGATGCGGAAAAAGTGACTGCCTGATGGAAAGAACGATCTACCTGCTATCCCCTACCCGGAGAGAAGGGACATGTTCCCTGCCGATGATTCGTTTTAGACAGGTGGCTGAGCATATCGATTTTTCATCTTGCGATACACTGATGTTTACCTCCAAACAAGCGGTTGTCACAGCTGATACTATAGACAAAAACTGGAAAAAATACCCCTCTATTGCCATAGGCAGTGCAACAAAAAAACAGATAGAGTCTCTGGGGGGAAAGGTCATCTATCATCCGAAATCTTTTTACGGAGAAGTACTGAGCCAAGATATTGCAACCTGTTTTTCCAAACGAAAGATCCTCTATCTGCGTCCCAAAGAGGTTTCGTTCGATTCGAAAAGTTTTTTGGAAAAAGAGGGTATACATTTGGAAGAACAGATTATTTATGAAACTGGATGTATCGATTATACAGAGGATGAAAAACCGGTTTTAAATGCTATTATTATCTTTACTTCCCCCTCAACGATCCACTGTTTTCTTAAAAATTTTACATGGCATGAAAGTTATACGGCAGTTGTAATAGGTGAAGCGACCAAAGTTCATCTGCCTCCGAATGCCGACTATGTTGTGGCCGATGAACCGTTGATAAGTTCCTGTATCCTAAAAGCCAAAGAGATATGATTTTTTTTATTTTAATCTCTACTTTAATATCTTCTAACTCCAAATTGGTTATAATAAAAATAACCTAAGTGGTTCGATAACTGTGATATGGGGTCCAACATTTCATTTTTGTGGGACAGGTAGCAGATCGGTGTGTGGATGGTTTCGTCTGAGTGAGGGAAACCCGCGAGAAATTGTCCCCTAAAGAGATGCTCTCTCCTGCACCGTTGGCTTATTAGGGCCGACTTTTAGACAGAACGGCCACTCGGGGGTTTATGAGCGGCGATTTTTGCACGCATAGAGCTTTGCAAAATGCCATTGACGAACTTGGAGTTCGCCTTCAAGCATTTTACAAAACTCTCTACGCACAACGATTACCACTACTAAATCCCCTATTTAATTTTAGGTATATTAATTTTCGGAGAAAAAAATGGATATATTGATCATAGGTGCAGGAGGCAGGGAATACTCCATCGGTCTGGCACTGAAAAAAGATGTGAATGTAGGGAAAATCTATTTTGCACCGGGTAACGGAGCGACAGATGAACTGGGTGAAAATCTTGATATCAGCGATTTTAACGAACTGGCTGATTTTGTAGAGGCAAACGGAGTGGACCTGACAATTGTCGGACCGGAAGCACCGTTGGTGGCCGGTATTGTCGATATATTCAAAGAGAGAGGCCTGACTATTTTCGGACCGACAGCCCAGGCAGCCCAGCTGGAAGGTTCCAAGATCTTCATGAAAAATTTCCTTGCACGGCACAATGTACCTACGGCACGCTACATTGAAACGGATTCTCTGGAAGAGGCGTATACGTTCATTAATTCTCTTGAAGCGCCTATTGTCGTAAAAGCGGACGGATTATGCGGAGGAAAGGGTGTGATCATCGCCCAGAGCCATGATGAAGCGAAAAAAGCGGCCGGAGAGATGCTGTCGGGCAACTCTTTCGGAGATGCGGGAACTTCTATCGTAGTTGAAGAGTTCCTTGACGGATATGAACTGTCGGTATTTGCCATATGTGACGGGAAAGACTATGTCGTCCTTCCTGCAGCTCAGGACCACAAGCGACTGCTGAACAATGATGAAGGCCCAAATACCGGTGGAATGGGGGCGTATGCACCAACGCCGCTTGTCAATGACGAGATTTACCGTAAACTGGATGAACGTGTTATCGAACCGACGCTCAAAGGAATGGAAGAGGAGGGGATGCCGTTTACCGGCGTACTCTTCATCGGGGTGATGGTAGTCAAAGGCGAACCGATTATTTTGGAGTACAATGTACGCTTCGGAGACCCTGAATGTGAAGAACTGATGCCGCTGCTCAAGTCTCCTGCATCCGAACTCTTTTACAAAGCGGCTACGGGAGACCTGAAAAATGCCACTATAGAGTTCTATGACAAATATGCGGTGGGTGTAGTGATGGCAAGTAAAGACTACCCGTATAAAAGTACGCCTCCCGCAGAGATCATTATCGATGATGTGTATCATGAAGAGCTTAATGAAAATGCGCATATCTCCTACGCAGGAGTAAGCCGTGGAGAAGATGGCAAACTCTATGCGACAGGTGGAAGAGTATTGGTGTGTGTCGGATTGGGAGAGAGTATCAAAGAGGCGCAGGAACATGCCTATATGCTGGTAGGGCAGGTGCATTTTGCCGGGAAACAGTGCCGTACCGATATCGCCTACCAGGCGCTGTAGGCCTCTAGATGGAACTATCCAACTCTTTGCCTATTGCCTCTCTGAAAAAGAGGGTCGGTGCTTTTGTCATAGATGACATTGTCGTCTCTCTTTTTCTGATGATTATTTTTTATGACCAGATCACTGCTTCATTTGCCAATATTACCGTACTTGACCAGGAATCTGTCCAGGCAATGAATACATTTATCGCAGAGAATATCTTGATTGTTTTTTCTGTCAAAATACTCTACCATGCCATATTGATCTGGCAGAGCGGTATGACCTTCGGTAAATATATCATGAAGATCAAAGCAGTCGATTATGAGACGGGTAACAGACTCTCTTTTTTCAAAGCATTTTTACGGGCTGTACTGCGTATAGGCAGTGAGGTATTTTTCTATACAGGTTTTGCAATGGCATGGATCATGCCTTTGAGACAGACTTTCCATGACAAACTTTCAAACTGTGTAGTGATCGATGCATAAAACACTTCTGCTCTTCCTTTTTTTCTTCACTGTACAGTTTCTGCATGCAGCAGAGGAAAAAGGGAAAATAGAAGTGAATGCAAAACATCTGGACAGTACGGAAACCACCGTAACGGCTACGGATGGCGTAGTAGTCTATTACCAGGACTCTGTCATAAAAGCCTCTTCCGCATTCTACGATAAAAAGACAAAAATCCTCAAACTTGACGGTCATGTTGAAATGATAGGTTACCAGGGCAGCAAAGAGCATATGAAACATTTGGAGATACAGACGGAAACCAATGAAGTGACATTTGAAGAGCTCTTTTATGTCAGTGAAAACGATGTCTGGCTGTTTGCGGACAAAGCCCATAAGAGTGAAGGCAACTATACATTCGGGCAAAGCATGCTTTCAAGCTGCGATGCAAACGACCCCCTGTGGAAAATGGTTTTTTCACACTCCCTGTATGACAGTGAAGAGAGATATATGCAGGTGTACGATGCAAAAGTCTATTTTATGGATGTACCGGTTTTCTATACGCCGTATTTGGCATTTTCAACCCACAAAGAGAGAAGTTCCGGGCTTCTTTTCCCTCTTTTTGGCTATACGGCAGAAGAGGGGTTTGTCTATGAACAGCCGATCTTCTGGGCAATATCCCCCAGTATGGATATGGAGTTCAATCCACAGATACGTACCAAGAGAAGTCTTGGTATGTATGCTACTTTCCGTTTTGTAGACAGTGACCACTCTTCAGGGAAACTGAGAGCAGGGTATTTTAAAGACAAAAAAAGTTATACGGAAGAGAATAAGCTTGATGACAACAGCCACTATGGGGTGGAGTTCAACTATGAATCTTCCAGGCTTTTTTCAGACAAACTCCCGGCAGGCTTTACAGACGGACTCTATATCAATACAACTTTTCTAAACGATATCGACTACCTGAACCTGCAAAAAACACACTTGAACCACTTTGGGCTCTCTCCTCTTCAGGAGTCCCGCCTGAACTACTTTCTGTACAACAATAACTACTATGCGGGTGTGAACGCCAAATATTTCATCGACACGCGTAAAGAGAGTAATGACGATACCTTGCAGATCCTTCCCTCTGTCCAGTTCCATAAATATCTTGACCATTTCATTTGGGACAATTTTACCTACAATGTTGATTTTCAGGTCAAGCATTTTGACAGAAAAGAAGGCGTCACTCTCAATCAGGCAGAGATGAAGATACCTCTGGAGTTCACCACCTCTTTTTTCGATGACTATCTGAACCTTTCGTTTGGGGAAGATCTCTATTACAGCAAATTCTATTTTGGCAATGAAGATTTTGCCTATGATGACTTTAGGTACTACAGCAATATTCACAAAGTAAAAATGTTTACAGACCTTACCAGAGAGTATGAAAGTTTTATCCACGTGTTGCAACCTTCGCTTGAGTATATAAGGCCAGGAAACGAAAGTGAAAGCCCTGTTGATTTTGACAAGCTTTCGGAAAAGGAGAAAGAGCTTTTTTCGGTAGGATTACCGGAAGAGCACTACAATTTTTTTCTCAGTCAGTATTTTTATGACAAAAAAAGTATGAAACTGATATTTTTCCAGAGGCTTTCCCAAAGATATTATGTTGAGAGGGAGTACCGATTTTCCGATATTACCAACGAGATGCAGTTGAACTGGAAAAAATGGCAGTTTTACAACAACCTTGTCTATACACCGCAGTTCAACAAGATCCATGAGTCTTCCAGCCATATATCGCTATATGAGAGTGACTACTACTTTACGGTAGGGCATACCTATAAACAGCTTATTGCAACAGATACGGGAAAAGCCACGGTCACTGCTAACGATATGAACTTCAATTTCGGATATACTTACAACAACAGGGTGAAATTCAACGGGGGATTCACGTATAATATCAATGACTCCACAAGCAAGCAGTGGATGTTCGGCGGCAGTTACCACCGTGACTGCTGGAGTGTGGATGCCTCTATCCGTCAGGATATTATTCCCCGGCCGAATGGCAAGGCTACAACAGAAAATACATTTTATGTGCAGTTCAACTTTATCCCGTTCGGAAGTGTCGGCACACCTGTGAGTGGTTATAAAAATGAAAGAATCAAATAATGAATAATACCCCTAAAAAAGAGATCGAGAACGCGTTGGATATTTTATCTTTACCCAAACTGATCACCAAAGCGGATATCAAGAAGCAGTATCGTTACTATGCAAGGAAGTACCATCCGGACAGGGGAGGAAATGCCGCTAAAATGGAAGAGATCAATCATGCCTACCAACTATTGATGAAGTATATAGAAGAGTTTCGTTATACTTTCGATGAAGAAGAGATTTCCAGACAATTCCCAGGAGCGGACCATGCCCAGCGATTCAAACCCTAACAGTTACTTTAAAGACAAAGAAGAAGCGGCAGCCAGACTGATCGATACCCTGCCTCTTGAACTTCTTCAAAATAATGAAACGGTAGTACTTGGAGTCAGCAAGGAGAGTGTGTTTTTTGCAGACAAGATTGCCAATGCAAGCGGTGCGACAATGGATATTTTACTGACCGAACCGATTGTCGCACCCAATAATTCCGAACTTGAAATCGCTATGGTATCCGAGACGGAAGAGGTGGTGATGCATAAAGCGCTGGTCAACTCTTTTGGTATCAGTGAGGATTATGTCTATCATGAAGCGCAGAGGAAATATGAAGAAGAGGTATTGTCCTATATTTACAAATACCGTAAAGGCAGGAATCTTGTATCTTTGAGTGGAAAGTATGTTGTTCTGGTGGATGAGTGTATCGAGACAGGGCTGACTATGATGGTCGCACTCAAATCCGTTATAGCAAAAGAGGCAAAAAATATTTATATCGCTACGCCGGTACTGGACAGAGCGGTGTATGAAAATCTGCTTGCTGTCTGCGATGGTGTATTTTGTCCTCATCAGGTAAAGGATTATATTTCGATAGAATACTATTATGACCATTTTGAACAATCTGAGTTTGAAACGATTGTACACATTGTCGATACACAGGAACGTAAACGCAGAGACATCAAAAGAACAGAGATACACAATAAAACTGAAATAGAAAAAGGATAACAGAACATATGAAAGAACAGATAGTCAAGATAGATGTAAACAAACTGGAAGAGAGATACGAATTCAACAAGATAGCCAGGCAGGCAAGCGGCGCTGTCATGTACAGGCAGGGACAGGCGGTATTGATCGCGGCTGTAGCCATTGATGAAAAAGCAGTTGATGAAGATTTCCTTCCCTTGACGGTGCAGTATGTTGAAAAGGCGTATGCTGCAGCAAAGATCCCCGGAGGATTTATCAAAAGAGAGACAAAACCGGGAGATTTTGAAACATTGACCTCAAGGATTGTAGACCGTTCTTTAAGGCCTCTTTTCCCCAATGGTTTTCACTTTCCGGTAACGATCAGTATCATGGTCGTAAGTTCGGATGAAAAAGTAGATATGCAGGTTGCAGCACTTCATGCGGCCAATGCAGCGCTTTATATTTCAGATATTCCTTTTTCAAAAAGTATTGCGGCGGTAAGAATAGGCAAAATCGCGGGAGAGACTGTAATCAACCCGACACTTCAGGAACAGGCTGAGAGTGAACTGGACCTGCTGGTGGTCGGGTCAGGCAATGATGTCGTGATGATAGAAATGCGTACCCTTGCTTCAGAAAAAGAGAGTGTACACTATGCAAACGAGCTCGATGAAGAGGAGTTGGTCGATATGATAGCAGTAGCCGGCACATCCATTGAAGCAGCGACAAGAGCGTATGAAGAAGCGTTTAAACCGCTGGTCAGGGAGCCTCTGGAGCTCACTCTGGCTGAAGAGAAAGTGGATGAAGGACTTTATGCCTATATAGAAGAGAATTATGCAGAGGATGTGGAGAAGGCGATTTCCCATATGGCAAAGAGCGAGCGCTCTACCGAGCTGAAAAAGGTTCGCAGCAAAATTATGGAAGCGTTGGAATCAAAAGGTGAGGAGGCAGATAAGGAGCTTGTTTCCAAAGTACTTGAACGCTATAAAAAAACTGTAGTAAGAGCAATGATCCTGGAGAAAAAAACAAGAGCTGACGGAAGAGCTCTGGATGAGGTGCGGCCCATCACGATAGAGACGAATCTTCTGCCTTCCGTACATGGTTCATGCCTCTTTACCCGAGGCCAGACCCAGGCACTGGTTACGGCGACACTCGGAGACAAAAAAGATGCTCAGATGTATGAGCTTATTACATCGAAAAATTCACTCTCCGAACATTTCATGGTACACTATAATTTCCCTGGTTACTCTGTGGGTGAAGCCAAATTTATTGGAGCGCCCGGCAGAAGGGAACTGGGGCATGGAAATCTTGGAAAGAGGGCTCTGGAGCCGGTACTGCCACTCCATTATGATGGAACCATCCGCCTTGTATCGGAGATTTTGGAGAGTAACGGTTCTTCTTCCATGGCAACGATCTGTGGTGGCTCTTTAGCGCTTAGAGCGGCAGAAGTGGAAATGACTGAGTTGGTGGCAGGGATTGCCATGGGACTTGTCTCCGATGGGGAAAAGTATGCCGTACTTACAGATATTATGGGCCTTGAAGACCATGATGGCGATATGGATTTTAAAGTTGCAGGTACAAAAGATGGTATTACTGCGCTTCAAATGGATATCAAACTGGGAGGTATCGATCTTCATGTCCTGAAAGATGCGCTGGAACAGGCAAGCAAAGGTAAAAATCATATTCTTGCATTGATGGAAGAGGCAGAAAAAGAGATCGTTGCAAGCACGTCTCTGCCAAGTACAGAGCATTTTACCGTACACCCGAGTAAAATAGGTGATATTATCGGTAAAGCAGGAGCGACAATCCGTGAAATTATCGAGAAATTTGAAGTCAGCATTGACCTAGACCGTGATGCCGGAGGGGTAAAAGTAGCCGGAGATGATAAAGCGAAAGTACAGGCGGCAAAAGCGCATATTGAAAATATAGCGTCATCTCCTGTTCGGAAACAGATGGAATATAAGGTGGGTGAAACCTATCAGGGAAAGGTAAAACGTATTGTGGATTTTGGTATTTTTGTTGAAATGCCAGATGGTTACGATGCCCTGCTGCATATCTCCAAAGTAGCAAAAGAGAGAGTCGATAACCTAGAGGAGAGGTACCATGAAGGTGATGCGATCACAGTGGTGGTTATGGAGCAAAAAGGCAAGAAAGTAGAGTTGGCAACACCTGAATATCTGGCATAATCTATCTGATTGCCGGGAGAAGGAGGTGACTTGTGTCATTCTCCCATTCTTGGTTTGACAGGTACCATGGTTTTAAGATATGCTTTAATGTATGCCGGTGTCTGAGAGTGCTCTTTGTAACCGGCTTTTTTCAAATCATAATAGACAAAGGGAAGGTAGTGTTCCCTGGTTACAACAACTTTCGTTTTTCCTTTTTTTGCCCAGTTGAACATGGTTGCAGCACCTTTTTCTCCTACATGGATACAACCGTGGGACATTGCATTGTCGTTTCCCATATGAATGGCATGGCCCTGCTGCGTAAACCAGAGTGAAAAATCCATATTGTTGATTCCGTTTTTGTCCGGATGGGCCTTGGACATATAGAAACGCTCTTTTCTGAAAATGGTAAAAATACCAGAAGGCGTCTCATGCCCTTTTGCACCCGAAGAGATAACCGCTGCCCACCATACCACACCGTCTCTGTCGATAGCGTAAGCAATGCCGTCAGCATCTTTTTCTCTCAGTGATGTCACAATGAAATCCTGCCCGGAGAGGTCTATGATTTTCTCTTTGCCGTTTTTGTCCAGAACGGCAAATTTTGTTTTACTGAGTGGAAATACCCTGCTCTGCGGATCGCCGGCATATACAAAATGGGTACTGAAAAGCAGTACAAATGCCAAAACTACTATTTTTTTCATCTCTTTTCCTTAGCTGTTTTCTGTTTGGAATTATAGTATCTATCGCTGCAATTTATCATTAAGAAATTTATGTTTGGTTATAATCTCTGTAAAATTTTGAAATGAATGAAGAAGGTACAACTATGAAAAAAATAGCCAGTTTAGGAATGATATCTGTTTCGCTGTTCCTGTTTACCGCATGTACGAGCTCAACACTTCCTGTAAAAACAAAGAGTCCTGCTTTTCAAAAAGGGGAGAGTGACGGATGTGCAACTGCAAACGGTACATATACCAAAGAGAGTGAAGCTTTCCGAAACGATCAAGAGTATAAAGAGGGATGGTTTTTCGGACGTAGCCAGTGTAATCCGGTCCATTCGAAAAAATAGTACATTGAAGGAAACAGCATGAATAAAGCAGCCAAACTGCTCTCTGTATTATCTATATCGGTTCTTTTGGTAGGATGCAGTACCTCAGACCTCTCCTACCGGGAGAATGCCCTGATATTGCAGGTGGACGGAAAATCTATTCAGATGGAGAGCAGGGTGGTAGGGGAGAGAATGGAAAATTTCGGTACCCTCTCCGTAAAACAGCAATTACTGCGCAAAGGTGACGGCACACTGCTTGTCTATGAAAAGGCAAGGACAGATGACAGGTATGAGTTCTATCTTCCGACGGTAGATACGATAAAGATCGTGTTCGATGCCAGAGATATCCATGTAATCTATTTCAGTCATTCTGTCTATATTATGCAACTTCTTCTTGCAGACGGTTCTGTGTTAAACCTGATGGCAGAACAGCTGGAAGATCAAAGTCTCAATATGGTTTACGGTATGAGCAATCAAGAGACAAACAGGCTGCTTGGCCGTCTGGGAGCAGGAGCACTACTCCCTTCGGAAGGGCATACTGTAAAACTTGCAGGCAGGAAAGGGGCGATATTCAGTAGATGGACAACCTACAAAGTCAGCCTGATTCCTCTTGTCGGGCCGTTAAGGGATCTCTTTGGTTTTTAGCATAGATTAAATTTTTTTTCGTTATAATCCTACCGTTTTAAAAGTGATCAGTAGGGAAATCTGGGCATTTATGTGCAGGTTGCTGTATTCTGTGTGAATATGGTTACGCTATCCGAACGGACTTTTCAAAGCAGTCGAAGGAGACTTAAAATCCATTAAAATTTAAGGATATGAAATGAAAAAGTTTTTCTTACTTTTCTTGGCACTTGGTGCTGTTGCATTTGCTGGTGAAGCAGATGGTGAATCTATGATCAAAGCATACTCTGTAGTTGCTGCAGGTGTTGGTCTTGGTCTTGCTGCTCTTGGTGGTGCGGTAGGTATGGGTCATACTGCTGCTGCTACAATTGCCGGTACTGCTAGAAACCCAGGTCTTGGCGGTAAATTGATGACTACAATGTTCATCGCACTTGCAATGATCGAAGCACAGGTTATCTATACACTTGTTATTGCACTTATCGCTCTTTACGCTAACCCGTTCATCGGTTAATCTAAAGAGAATTTAAGGTTGTGGCGGTATACTTCCGCTACAACTTTTTGTCAACCCTCAGTTTAAAGTCTGATAGTCTTAAACTATCGAGTCTATGTGCGTCAGTGGTGGAACGGTAGACACGCTACCTTGAGGGGGTAGTGCCCTAGTGGTGTGGAGGTTCAAATCCTCTCTGACGCACCATCCTTTTCTTTCTCATTATTTTTCTCGATAAATCTTCTCTGAAATGACGATAAACAATATGTAAATCGTATTAATTCTGTATGCGGCAGGGTATATTTTTCAAATTACTATGGTTTTTAAAGCATTTCAAATATCTGACAAATATAACAAAATAGATAAAAACATGCTAAAACTTTCACAAATGCCCTGTTTTAGGGGTGTTTTAGTGTTTTTTTATGATTTTTTAAGATTAGTTTGTGCTATAATATTTGCATCTTATTAAAAAAAGGAAGAAGAATGACAAAAGCAGAGTTTGTAGAACTGGTACAAAAGAACGGTGAGTATGAAAGCAAAGCGGCAGCGGAGAAAGCGGTAAAAGCATTTATTGCATCTGTTACTGAAGCACTTGTAAACAAAGAGACAGTATCTTTGGTAGGTTTTGGAACATTCTCTACGGTAGAAGTAGCAGAGAAGAGCGGTAAAGTTCCAGGAACTGACAAGACCTATACAAAAGCGGCACATACTGCACCTAAATTCAAAATCGGTAAAACACTTAAAGACGCTGTGGCTGGCAACTAAGTTTTTTAACGTATAGTAACTGCCCCTTTTTGTGCGGGCAGTTCTCTTCTTGATATCTCTCTTTTAAAATTTTCTATCTAAATATCTATTTACGCTATTTTACTGATTCATACTGTAAAAGATGATATAATTTCGCAAAAAAGAGGTGATATGGATCTTAAAAATGTAATTGGATTGGGTGTCGCAGGTAATTTTGCACACCATTTGGAACAGGCCGGAGAGTTGAAAGATTTTGAAAATGTCGTAACGGAAGAGCCGGATGCCCCCAAAGGGATATTCCCTTTCTATCTTCCCGGTTCCGATACTTTTCTGGGTATCTACTCCATCGGTACGACGGAGTTGCATCTTCCGACATACGAAGCCAATGCCCAACTTGAACCAGAAATCGCTATTTTATTCAATATTGTATATGACGATCAAAAAAGTGTGATTGACCTGATTGCGGAAAAATTCACTACCTTTGATGACTGTACCATCAGAAAAGAGGGTGCAAAGAAGATATCAGAAAAGAAATCATGGGGAATCAACTCAAAAGGTATAGGCAACAAGTGGATAGCCATAGACAAATTCGAAGAGGGCGGGGTGATGGATGAGTACCGTCTATGCTCTTTTGCCCTGCGTGACGGTGTGCTGCATCCTTACGGAGTCGATGCCCCATTACCGGGTTACAGTTATTTTTATGGTAAACTGACAAAATGGCTGATCGATAAGATGAATCACCAAGAAGATTTTGGGCCTCTGGAAGATATTGCGGCACATTTGAAAACTTGCAAGTATCCCGAGCAGGTACTTGTCTCCATTGGCGCTACAGCGTATGCGGAGTTTGGTGAAACGAACTATCTACAGGCTGGTGATGAAGTGTATGTGATCGCTTACCATCAAGGGAAAGACAAACCTGATTTTGAAGAGAGCCCTACCAAGATCATACTGCACCAGAAGGTACAGTAGAGCAGTATTTATTTGGATGCCACTTTGCGTGAGAAGTAAGGCTCCGGATGTCCGCATACCGGACATTTTTTTGGTGCCTTCTTACCATAATGGACGTGTCCGCAGACTTCACATATCCAGACCTCTTCATCGTCACTCTCAAACTCATGGCCTTCACTGAGACGTGTTAGAAGTTCTCTGTACATTTTTTCATGTTCCACTTCAACCTGTCCAATATTTTTGAAGAGACGTGCCGCTTCACTGTGACCCTCTTCTTTGGCTATGGCAGCAAAGTCAGGGTACATAGTCAGGTTCTCGTAACTCTCTCCTGCAATAGCATCTTGCAGGTTGGCTATGGTATCTCCCCATGATTCTTCACTGTTGTTTTTCATACGGTTGTGAAGTGCCAATTCAAGTTTGGCATGTTCTTTTTCATTGTTGGCGGCACGCTGAAAGTGGGCTGCAATATCACGATAGCCTTCTTTCTGTGCTATTTTTGCATAATACTCGTAACGGTTACGGGCTTGGCTCTCTCCGGCAAATGCCTTCATCAGGTTGACTGTTGTAAGATTCTGGGTTGTGCATTCCATCTCTTCTCCGCAGCAGACAAGGGTTCCTCCTCCTACGTGTTGTATCTCTATCTCATTGCCGCATTGGTTACATTTGTATGTTTCGTACTGTCTCATCGTATTTCCTTTTTAATTTACATGGAAATAATTTACTACAATAGAGTATATTTTTATCTAAAGAGAAATATTTTCCTTTGATAGAGTATAACGGTTTAATCTTAAAGGAAAATAATTATTATTTAAAGAATAGAGAAAAGTGTGTATAGGCAATTTTGCCTATACAAAAAGAGGAAAATCAGTTTTTAAACCAGTTTTTGACTTTGTCAAATGCCGATTCGAACGTACTTTTGTGTGGGCGGCTCTCCACACCGTAGCTCTCCTGGAGTTTTTCAAGCAGTTCCCTCTGCTCATCATTGATCTTTTTGGGAAGTACCATGCGTACCTGTGCAATGAAACGCCCCTTTCTGCCTCCATGGACATCGGCTACCCCTTTGCCTTCGAAGACGAACTGTTCTTTGTCTTTGGTACTCTGTTTCAACTGTAGCTCCAGTTCACCTTCAAGTGCAGGGATGGAGATAGTTTCACCCAGAATTGCCTGCGTGAAGAAGACAGGCACCTCTACATAGATATCTTTTCCGTTGCGGATAAAGTGTTCATCCTCTTCTACATAGAAGGTAAGGTAGAGGTCTCCGCGTTGTCCGTTTTTAGCTTCATTCCCGTGTCCCTGTACCCTCAGACGGTTTCCGCTGTCTACACCTGCCGGGATTTTAATGGTGACGGTTTCCTCTTCTTCATGGTAGCCTTTACCATGGCAGCTTTGGCATTTTTCGGCACTTATGCGCCCCTCTCCGTGACATTTGGGACAGGTTTGTGCAAACTGCATCGGCCCTTGCCTCATAAGTACCTGTCCCTGTCCGCCGCAGTAGTCGCAGGTTTCAAGTTTTCCCTCTTTTGCACCGGTTCCCTGACAGTCATGGCATGGTGCTTTATAGGTAACATCTATCTCTTTTTCACAGCCAAAGACCGCTTCATGGAACTCAAGCGGCAGTTCTATTTCAAAATCCAGAGCATATTTCTGGCTGGGGTCCCTTCGTGTACGGCCAAAACCTCCAAAACCACCAAAACCTCCGGAGCCGCCAAACATAGAGTTGAAAATATCCATAATATCATCCATGCTGGCACTGCCGAATCCTCCGCCCATACCCTGGCCTTCAAGCCCGGCTTTGCCATAACGGTCATAGATAGCCCTTTTTTCATCATCACTGAGAACCTGATAGGCTTCATTGACTATTTTAAATTTCTCTTCAGCCTCTTTGTCGTCAGGATTTCTGTCCGGGTGGTATTTCATTGCAAGTTTTCTGTATGATTTCTTCAGCTCTGCACCACTACAGTCCCGGCTTACTTCCAATACTTCATAATAATCGACTTCAGTCATTGTTCCATCCTGTTCATTAAGGGATAATTTTGGCGAATTCTACCATAATTTAGCTATAATGGCGAATAAAAAGAAGGGAAGTGAAAATGGTAATTCACATCGTTATGTTCACGTTTAAAGAAGAGAATAAAAAAGCGAATATCATCCAGGCAAAACAGATGCTGGAAAATCTGTTGGGTGTTGTACCGACACTTAGAAGTATCGATGTCGGAGTGAACTTTTCGGAAGAGGAGAGGGCGATGGATCTGAGTATCATCACCGTATTTGAAAGTAAAGAGGGACTGGATGCCTACGCGGTACACCCGGAGCACCTTAAAGTGGTTGATTTCATCAAGCAGGTTGTCGAGTACTCCAAAGTGGTTGATTACGAAAGAGAATCGTAGGGTGCGTATTCACGCACCTTGAAAATGTTGCAAAGTACAAAATGAAAAATTATAAAATAGAAGCTTTTGAAAATCTGGTAGACGCTTTTGCTTCCCTGCCGTCGATCGGAAAGAAAACAGCAGTCCGGTTGGCGTACCATGCCGTCATGGAAGACGGTTTTAGCGCAATGAAACTTGCCCATGCGCTGGAGACGGGGGTCAATACCATACAAAAATGCAGCAAGTGCCACAATATGAGTGAAGATGAACTCTGCACTATCTGCTCCGATCCCTATCGTGATACATCAAAACTCTGTATTGTACAGAGTGCGAAAGATATTCTGACTATAGAGGAGAGTGGACAGTTCAACGGTGTATATTATGTTGTATCGGAAATACGAGACCTTGACGAAGCACATCTGTTTTATGCAGTAGCGGGAGTAGATGAGATTATTTTTGCCTTCCCTCCAAGTATTGCCACCGATACGATGATCCTTTACATTGAAGACAAACTGACAGGTTTGGATATCCAGTTTACGAAGATCGCCCAGGGGGTGCCTACCGGTGTAGAGTTGGAAAATATCGATATTATGTCACTCTCGCGCGCTCTGGAAGCGAGAGTGAAAATATAGCCTAGCTGAAGAGTGGTGCGATGGCTTTGTTGTTGTTGGTCAGTATCTCCGGGTTTTCGATTCCGTAGATTTTGTAAAGTGTTGCAGCAATACTGAGTGGCTCGAACCAGTAGGTACCGCTTTTAGGTTTAAGGAAGAGCCTGTTGATACTGCCTGTTGCACCCAGGACAGTTTCTCCTACAACTCCTTTATGGTTAAAGTAGCCTTTTCCTCCGAGTACGTAGAAGTTCTGCAGGTTGCCATGGTCCCATCCGTGTGCCGAGTTGAGGTTGACATTCCTTCCAAATTCTCCAAAAACCATAATGTTGATCGTCTGGTCTTTCCCTTCTGCTTTAAGATGTGCCATAGCAGATTTCAGTGCGCCAAAAAGCCTCTCCATCCTTGTAACATAGCCTCTTGCTTCATTATGGTCATCCCATCCGCCAAGGCCGCCTGTTCCCATCGTGACGACTTTTGTATCGGGATTTTTCACAAGCAGTTTGATGGCCGCTTCGATTTTCTTGGAGAATGAGTTGTCGGGATAGGCATCGTCTCCAAGGTCAGGTGTTACGGAAGTTGCAATGGAGTCAAGGAAGTGACTAAGCTGGCCTCTTCTGCCAAAAGCATCTTTGATCTTTCCTGCCTGGTTGTTTTTTTGTGCAAGAGTATCCATTTTTCCATTCAGTGCAGGATCGAATCCTCCCTTCTCATCACTTTGGTTATAGTGCTCTTTTTTTCTCTCCTCTTCCGTATAGTAGGTCCAGGTCCGTACATTCCTTTTATAGGGATTGTCGAAATTTTCATTGATGCCTACCGGTTTTAGGTATCCTGGCAGAGGTTTATTTCCTTCCGTATAGAAGCTGGATTCTCCCTCCATCGTAACAAAAGGCATTAAAGTATTTTCATTGACAACACCGTTGGCTTTGAGAATCTGTGCCAGATTTGCAAGCATGCCTCCACCATCTTCGTCAAATGTTCCTTTCTGGTTCTGCATCGTGCATTTCCCATGGGCTTTGTTGCCTTCAGCCTCTCTGACGGCAGAGTAGCAGCACCGGAAAAGGGTCATATCTCCATTACCAATGAGGGTTTCCATATTGGTTCCGCCTGCCTCCTGCCAGCAGCCGTTTGCCGTTTTTGTCAAACCACGGAAATAGTTTGCATAACTGCTTTGTGAATGCTTTTCTATCTCTTCAAGGTTGGTAAGGTTGCCTGCAAGCTGACTGGCTCCTCCATACATGAAGATCATAATAGTCTGTGCATTGTTATCACTGTAATTGCCGCTGGAAAAACTGATTTGGCTGACATCAAGATTTGCAGCGTAGGTAAAATCTGGCAAAAGTATGGCAGAGCCTGCCACCAGTGACAATCTGATAAAATCTCTTCGTTTCATATTACTGTACCTCTCTTTGTGAATAGGTTGCATCGAGTCTTGAAATATAATCCAATACGATAAATGCGATATTTCTTTTTCTCTCTTCTCTCTGTTTTGCCTGTTTGTCCTGATCGTCATAGGTAACGAACATATTAAATTCGTAACGGAAGAGCTTCTTGCCGTCTCTATCCTCTATCATATGATCTCGGAAGAGCTTTTTCTCCTCACTTGTCGCGCTTCTGGCAATCGTTGATTTAAAGAGATAGTCGACAAAGGCATCGAGGCTCTCACTGTCACTGCTGCTGTCGTAGGCAAAGTTGTCAAAGGAGAGAAAAGTATCGCTCCATCCCTGCCTTGCCCAGGAATCGTAATCGTTGACTTTATCAGGGTATGATCTTTTAAGCAGCACTTCATCCCTTATGAATTTATGGTAGTGTGCGAAAGAGAGTGTATCCAAAGGCACACGTTCAAGTTTTCCGAGTTTGTATTTCATGGTTGCCTGATGCATCTCTTCCAAACGGTCTTTAAATGAACCAAAAGTATTTTTCCGATGTTTATAATCCATTTTTTTGGCTAAAGAGAAGAAAGTCTCTTCTGCACTTTTCGCTCTTTGGTTATGGAGGAGATACTCTTCAGAAAATACAATTTGAAGCAAAATATCCTGCCACGTTTCCGGATGGCTGGAGACGATAGTATCAGATATCTGCGCTCTCTTGCTATCACTCTTCTGGGGAAAGAAGAAATCTACAAGCCTTCTGGTTACCCCCTTGGTAAAAAGGTCGGACTTTGCCAATTCCCGGTAAAAATCATCACCATTATAGATGGTTTTGCCAAAAAGGCTGAGTGGCTGGGTATTACGGTTCAGGCTGACTTCGAGTGTATCGCTGTCTGTATTGAGCTTCCAGTTTTGCAATGCTTTTCCGGCAATAGGGACATCTGAATCTTTCTGGTCGAAGAGATAGATCTCCATCATCTCTCTTCCATTGTCTTCCGGGCTTCTGAACCTTCTCCAGTTGTCTTCACTCATCATATGTACATAAGTGATGTAACGCATACCACTCTCTACACTGAGCATGGTAACAAGACGGTTATATACATTTGAAATATTTGGAGTATGTGTCGTGCCAAGTTCATACGCAGGGGAGAACATAATGGTTTGTGTCAGGATGTAAGCTACCCAGTTGTTGAAAAAATAGCTGTCAAGCTCTTTCATGGCGTAAAAGCGGCTTAAGATCGTAATAGCCTGAGGTTCGCTGTAACTATTGTATTGTCTGAATTTATCTTCATCCAAAATATAATTCTCCAGCCATTCTTTGTCTGTCCTATCTGTGGAGAGCCCATTTCTGACATCATCTATAAAATGGCCGGAATCTATTTTCTTTTCCAATACGCTTAGCGGATAACCAAAAAAGAAAGTACTCAAAAGTTTATCCGCTACTTGAAGTTTCTGTGAATCGTTTAGCGCATTGAAACTGCTGTTGCTCAGCTGTTTTAGCGCATAATCGGAAGAGGGCATATTTTTATAGTAAAATGTAAGGCCTTTGTATTCCGAACGGGAGAACTCATCATCTGTGGTAGAACTGTTCCCTGTACCTCCATTTGTAGGTGTTGTACTTCCTCCCGAGGAAGTACCTCCTGTTGCAGTGGTGGCTGCTGCGCTGCCGCCTCCACCACCTCCGCAGTTTGTCAACATCAAAGATGTAAAAAAAATCAAGATCCATCTGATCAGAGCATGTGAAGTAAGCATATGTATCCTTTAGCGTGATAACTAAACAGAGAGAAGAAGAGACAGAAAAATGGAGATTGAGAGGAAATTAATATAAGGATATTCAGTGCAACCGGCACTACTATCCCTTTTGTTTCATCGGCAACCTGGCGATCTCCTCTGTAAGAGACCCATGGCTTTCTGTCCCTACCTCACGATAGGTTTAGCTTTATCATTATTATAAGTTAAGAGTATTACCCTAGCATTACCGCCGAGGTAAAACTGCCTATGTCGAAAGTATAACAATTTTAGATTAAGTAAATGTTAAACAGTAAAGAATCATCCGGCTGTTTTCTCATCGATGTAGTTCTGTATAAATTTCCTTACATCGGCATAGACAAAAGAGTCTTTGTAGTTTTCTATCTTCCCTCCGCTTGCATTGGGGTGACCGCCGCCGTTTCCTATCTGTGCGGCCATTTTCGATACATCCATTTTATTGTTGCTGCGCAAAGAGAAGTTGCCTCTGAAATTGACATCCATATAGAAGTCATAATCAGGGTTTTGTACCATGCAGTTGTTGCCTATGATGGAAGCGTTGCCTACATTGTAACCCAGTATGCCCTTATATCCCATGTAATGGATTGTCAATCGCTGTTTTTCTCTTGTGAGTAGATTTGTAACATAATAAGCTACAAGATTGTCTTTGGTATTGTTCTTTTCCTCTATGAAAAAGTTTTTTTTGATCTGATGCAGGTCGTCATCAAGAGCAATGGGAGCATCCGGGTTACCGACTCTTTTTTTTGCCTCTTCTATCATGAAGAGTTTAAAGGCTCTGTCCTGCTTTGGAAAGAGGATACGGTTGACTTCACGTGCTCCGGAGATCATACCGAGCATCACTTTTCCATATTCGAAAAGAGTGTCTTCGCTCAGCCAGATATCTACCGCATTGACTGCTTTGACAATATCGGACAGTTTATTTTCTATGTCAAACCTATAATGCTTTTGCAGCCATTCATAGGTTATCAGTGTGGCGGAACGTGAAGTATCCAGTTTGTACCAGGCAAATTTTTCGGCAGTGGAAGCACCGGTGGCATGGTGGTCTAAAAGCTGTATTTTCGCCCCTGTACGCATGGCTTCCCTCTCCAGCCAGTTCGCCTCTTTGGTCGTAAGGTTCAGGTCGGTAACCAAAATAAGGGGCTCGATGGTATTGGAGGCGGAAAGAAACTGGTCCTGTTCTATTTTTTTGACGATCTCTTCAAGCCTTGCTGTGACTTCGGGCCCGTAATTGGCATTGTAGCATTCGATCTTATCAAAGCATTGTGTCGTGAGGTATTGGCAGGAGTATCCGTCCAGGTCTATATGGGAGAGGTGGTAAACATGCTGCTGCATCAGAGTATGTCTCCTAAAGTAAGGCCGTTGAGAAAATCGTCTATTTTGGTTTGGAAGTTTGCAAGGAATGGGGAGATGGCACATGTTCCGATTGCTCCATGAGGGCATGTGTCGGAGTAGCTGACACAGTCAAAGACTGCCGGTGCTTTTCCTTCGGCGGCCAAAATAACACTGTTAATGGTGATGTCATCTATCTCCTGCGCCAGGACAAAACCGCCGTGCGCACCCTTTTTTGATTCAAGTATTCCCTGTTTTGCAAGACTCTGCAAGATTTTTGCGAGGAAACTTTTGGGAATGTTGAGTTCATTAGCCAACTGTTCCGCACCAATGGGTTTTTCCGATTTTCGAATATTGTCTAAAGAGAGCAGAGCATATTCACTTGCACGTGTCAATAACATTTATAGCCTTCATCTGTTTAATTAGGAGTATTTTACTCTAATATATATTAAACTATAACAATAGCGCTGCCTAAGCGGCAGATAAGATTGTTATGGTATTATTCCGCACTCATTTTTGAGAATAAATTACCAATCAGGAGGTCATTATGGCTTTAGATCAGGCGAAAAAAGCAGAAATTATTGCTAAATACGCAAGAGGCGAAAACGATACAGGTTCAACAGAAGTACAGGTTGCACTTTTAACAGAGAGAATCAAATACTTGACAGAACACCTTAAAACAAACAAGAAAGACCACTCTTCAAGACTTGGACTGCTTAAACTGGTAGGACAGAGAAGAAGACTTATGAGATATCTTAAAAAGACAGATCTTGAAAGATGGCATACGATCAAAGATGCCCTTGGGATCAGAAACTAAGAGAGGCTTTGCCTGCATAAAAACAGATGCGGGATTTTCTTTCCCCGCATCATCCTACTCCTTAACTTCTAAACAGCAATCTTTAGCTATATCAAAACAGATATTATAGTATTTTCCACGTTTAACTGTTTTTTCCATATGAGAGCAGCAGTTGTGTCATCTCTTCTTTTTGTAATGGATGACTGTAAAAATACCCCTGCACTTCATCGCATCCCATCTTTTTCAGCAGTGTGGCCTGCCTTTCGTTTTCCACACCTTCGGCAAGGACTGTAAGCCCTAACTGTTTTACCATACCGATCGTAGCGGCTACGATGATCCTGTTGTTCTCATTATGTTCCAATTCACTGACCAAAGAGCTGTCTATTTTTATTTTGTCCAGTTTGCACTCTTTCAGGTTGGAGAGGGAAGAGAAGCCGGTTCCGAAATCATCTATCGCAAAGCTGCAGCCTAGCTCACGCAGTTTGGCAATATTCTTTTTTGCAGTATGTGAATTTTGTAGCAGCGTACTTTCTGTGATTTCAAACTCAAGTATTTCCGGGTTGATACAGCAGAAGGAGAGATTCGCTTTTATGACTTTAACAATATTTTCATTGTTCAACTCTTTTCTTGAAAGGTTTACCGCTATTTTGACCGATGAGGTAAAAAGTGGCTGCCATAGCTTGATCTGCTCACAGCATTCGGCCATGACAAAGCGGCTGATCCCATGAATAGTATTGCTCTCTTCCGCAATAGAGATAAGGCGTGAAACGGGAATATCTCCCAAACCTGCTTCATTGCATCTGAGAAGTGCTTCTATTCCTTTAAGAGAGCCGTCCTTCAGTGAAAACTGAGGTTGGTAAAGTATGGAAAAATTGTTGTTTCTGATCGCTCTTTGAAGTGCATTGTAGATACGGAAATATTCATTGGAAATAATGGAAAATTCTTTTGAGTAAAATGTAAAGCCGTCTTTTCCCTTGCTTTTGACACGGTACATTGCCTGGTCTGCAGCATGAATGAGCTGGTCTGCATTTTCTCCGTCGGAAGGGAAGAGGGCTATTCCCATACTGACGGTAATATCGATTTTCGACCCGTTGATCATGAATGGGGTCAGAAAAAAGTTTTTGATTTTTCTTACGGTGCCAAGCAGGTCTTCTATACTGTGTATGTTTTCTATGATAAGAAGAAATTCGTCTCCGCTCAGCCTCCCTACAATGTCGCTCGTCCGCATAACTTGGGAAATCCGGTGTGCAAACTCTTTCAGGAGCAGATCTCCTGTCCTGTGGCTGTAGTTGTCGTTGATACTTTTAAATCCGTCGATATCTATAAAAATCAGAGCACCTTTTTTCTTGTGCCTTCTGGCTTTTAAAATAGCATGGTCAAGATGTTCGAAAAGAAGTGTACGGTTGGGAAGTCCTGTTAGTGCGTCATGGGTAGCAAGGTGCTTCATCTTTTCACGGGAAAGATAAATTTCCGAAATATCTGTCAGCATGATGACAATATTTGCAGGGGATTCCGTATTGTCGTAGACAATGTCGACAGTCAGCCATGCGAGAATACTTTTTTTATCCTCTCTTGTAATCTCCACCTCACCGTGCCAGTGTCCTCTGCTCTCCATAGCAATCCGGATATCCTGTTGTATTTCGGGGCTCAGCATTTGAGAGAGATAGCTTGTGTGCTTGCCTATGAGCTGCTCTTTTTTCATATTTAAAATACGCAGCACAGCAGGATTGGCATGGATGACATTTCTTTTGTCATCTTCTATGATGATCCCTTCCGTTGCCTCTTCAAAAACCGTTTTTATGATGCGGGAGATGTTTTTTCCCTCTTTTTTCCGAGAAGTGTCCCGTA
>Ga0256828_1000317_pt1 | contig 33322 bp, 37 predicted proteins | sample CV88metaG_FD_185993 | JGI IMG/M metagenome (GOLD analysis project Ga0256828, IMG submission 185993) | Hydrothermal vent microbial communities from East Pacific Rise, Pacific Ocean - CV88 | ecosystem: Environmental > Aquatic > Marine > Hydrothermal vents | place: Pacific Ocean: East Pacific Rise...
TAGAACAAAGAAAAAGCATATAATTACAGTAGAAGATCCAGTTGAATTTGTTCATCAAGATAGGGAGTGTTTGGTATCTCAAAGGAGTATTGGACAAGATTCTCACTCTTTTTCTAATGCTCTAAGAGCAGCACTTAGAGAAGACCCAGATATTATATTAGTAGGAGAGATGCGTGATTTGGAAACTATAGAGATAGCTTTACACGCTGCAAATACTGGTCACTTGGTATTTTCTACACTACATACATTGGATGCAAAAGAGACAATCAATAGAGTTATAGGTATGTTTCCTCAAGAAGAGCAAAATCGTATTAGAATGACATTAGCCTCTGTATTAGAAGGGGTTGTATCTCAAAGGTTAGTAAAAACTATTGATGGAGGTAGGGTAGCTGCTATAGAGATAATGAAGAGAACAGCAAGAGTTGCAGAACTTATTGCAGAGAATAGAGATTATGAGTTATTAGATACAATAGAAGAGGGAAAAGAGATATATGGTTCTCAATCTTTTGACCAAGCACTTTTAGATTTATATTATAGTAATAAAATAAGTGAAGATGTTGTATTAGAAAATGCTACAAATCCATCTGATATGAAATTGAAATTACAAGGTATAGGTGGTGCATATGGTGATAACTCTAACAAAGAAAATATATCAGCAGAAGATATTTTTGATTTAAAGCTGGATGAATAACTGATATTATTTTTTTATTTTTAACAAAAAATAACTATTTTATCTATATTTCAAAAAAAATATAATACAATATTATTAAACAATAAATGTTTTTACTTTTGAAAGGTAAAAGGTAAAATAGTTATGGAAAAGTTAGGGCTTTATTTTATATTAATGAGTTTGTTTGGTTTAGTTGTATGTTGGATTGCTTCAAAAGAATTTTTTGGAAAACAGAGTATAGATAAAATAAAAAATTTAAATAGTGCTATTTCTGAAAAAGAGATTTGTCTTAGGAATTTAGAGCGTGATTGTGCTGAGAAAAGAAATCAGCTAGAGAGATTAATGGATGAGAGTTTAGTATGTAAACATAAGTTGCTTGAAAAATCAAATCTATTGAGAAAAAAAATTGATGAACTTTATAAAGTTCAAGAAGAGTTAGATAATATTAATAAAAAAATTACAAAAGTAAAAGAGGTTGAAAAGAAAAACAAAGAGCTTTTGAATTATATTTTGAAATCAAAAAAAATAGATAATCAAAATATAGATAAAGAGTTTAATTCTCAAGAGTTACAGAGACTAAGAGCTATTATTATTGAAAAAGATAAAATTATTTCAAGATTGAGAAAAGAGTATTCTGAGAAGTTATTGGTAAGAAGAAACTCATATATTGAAATTTCAAAAGACCAATTTTATCAAATAGAAAAACGATTAAAAGAGTATAAGCATCGAGCTGATATATTAGAGTATGAGAATAGTAGATTAGATACTTTTAGAAATAATAAAAAAGAGTCAGATTTTTTTGATAAGATAAATTACTCTATATCCAATCTCAAAGAGGTAGCATTATTAAATCTTTTTAAAGATAATTATGAAAAAATACCAAAAGCTTAAATAGAATTAGATATAATTCGCTCCTAATTTATATAAAAGGACACAAATGTTAGAAGGTATTATTAGAGAGAGTATCGGCTCAGCTTCATCAAGAAGGCTAAGAAGAGATGGTTATCTAACAGCTAACATCTATGCAAACGGTGTAGAGAATATTCAAGCTGCTTTTAAAAGAGGTGATTTTATTAAAGCTGTAAGAAGAAAAGAGAAGCTAACTTTCCCTGTAAAAGTAGGAGATAAAGAGTTAGAAGTAATAATTCAAGAGTATCAACTACACCCAGTAAATGGTGATGTTTTGCATGTTGACCTTAGAGTTGCAGTTACTGGTCAAGTTACAAATTACCTAGTACCAGTACAAACTACAGGAACTCCAAAAGGACTTAAAAACAAAGGTGTTTTGGTTCAGTCTAAAAAGAGAATTAAAGTAAGAGGTGCTATTGAGGATATGCCTAATAAATTTGTATTAGATGTAACAGACCTTGATAGAGATGATTCTATTTTAATTAGAGATGTTGAAGTACCAGCAAATTGTCGTTTGATGGATAGACCAGATGTTGCTATTTGTGGTGTAATCAAAGCTAAATAATGTTTTTAATCGTAGGTCTAGGTAATCCTGGAGACAGATACGAAAATACTCGTCATAATATAGGATTTAGAGTTATTGATAAGTTAATTAATGACTCTAATGCTATAAATATATCCAAAAACTCTTTTTATGGAGAGCTTTATAAATCTAAGCAGACTCTCTTTTTAAAACCAACTACTTTTATGAATTTATCAGGTAAAAGTGTTATTGCTGTAAAAAATTTTTATAAAATAGATATAGAAAATATTATAGTAGTTCATGATGATATTGATTTGCCTTTTTCTGCATTGCGTTTCAAAAGGGGTGGAGGTCATGGTGGACATAATGGTCTAAAATCAATTGATAATGCTATAGGTAGAGATTATATTAGAGTGCGAATGGGTGTTGGAAAGCCAGAGTATAAAAGTCAAGTTGTTGATTTTGTACTGAATGATTTTACTACTGATGAAGAGAAGATAATAGATAAATGGATAACACATACTACAAATTCTATTAATGCACTTCAGGAAAAAGAGTTAGAAGAGGTAAAATCAAAATATTCTTTAAAATCATTTAAAGAGTAAACTATGTTTAAGTATGTTCTTTTCCACTATGCTAAGAATATGCTTATACTTCTTTTTACTCTTACAGGTCTATTTACAGGACTAGATTTTTTAATAGGTGGTACCAATTTACCATCTTTTAATATTAAAGTTTTGTATATATTTAATAGATGGCAAGAGTCTCTTAATCTTTTATACCCTTTGGCTATTATATTTGGTGGTATTTGGACAAAAATATCATTTATAAAACAGAATACACTAGGTGCTTTGTATGCTTTGGGTGTATCAAGAACTGAACTTTTTAAACCTTTTTTCTTTTTATCTTTTCTTACATATTTAGTTTTTGTTGGACTTAATTTTACATCTTTTGCTACAGCTTCAGATATTGCAAATGCTCTAAAAAAGAGACAGTATCATACAAAAAATACAGAAGATTTATTTTTTAAATATAATGATAATTTTGTATATATTAAAACATTATTGCCTTTGGAAAAAAAGTTAAAAGGATTGACTCTATTTAAACTCAAAAATGGTAAAGTTATTGAGATATTAGAGGCAAAAGAGGCAAAATATGTTGGTTCGGAGTGGTTAGCACAAGAGATAAAAAGAGAGATAATTGTATCTCAAAATGGTGAGAAATATCTAAAAATAGAAAGATTGAATAGTCTTAATACATTAAAAGAGTATAATCCTAAAATTTTAAATTCAATTTATGAAAATAAAAAATTGACTCTATATGAAAGTATAATAGCAAATAAGCTTTTATCTACTCAAGGGGTAGGAACATATAAAGTTCGTGCAGATATTTATAATAAAACTTTAATGCCTCTTTTCTCCATAGCTCTTTTGATGATATTAATTTTCAGATTTCCATTTCATGCTAGATATATTAATATTGTAAGTGTAACTACAAAAGCATTGGCAGGAACACTCTTTATTTGGGGGGTAATGTTTGCTCTATATCGTATGGGGTTAAATGGAGTAGTTTCTCCTGAATTGTCTGCTATTATACCTATTGTGTTACTTTGGAGTTATGCTATATATTCACTTATTCAAGCAAAAAAGAGAATATGACTTTTTTTATAATATCTGATTATAACCAAATTTTAGATAAAATCTCGATTAATTAATATAATTAGGAATTAACTAAATGAGTTTAGATATAAAAACTTTGGTTCAAAAGTATGATACACCTTTATATGTGTATGATTTTGATAATATAGCCAAAAGATACCAAGAGTTAAAAGGTGCGTTTGAAGGTAAAAAATCTTTGATTGCTTATGCTGTAAAATCTAACTCCAATCTAGCTGTTATTAAACATCTTGCAAAATTGGGTGCTGGGGCTGATTGTGTGAGTATTGGTGAAGTCAAAAGAGCATTAAAAGCAGGAATTGCAAAATATAAAATTATTTTTTCAGGTGTAGGAAAAAGAGATGATGAGATAAAAGAGGCTCTACAAGAAGATATATTATTATTAAACTTGGAGAGTGAAGCAGAGATGAAAAGAGTAGAGATAATAGCCAAAGATTTAGGGGTAGAGGCTAGAATTTCTATTCGCGTTAATCCAAATGTTGACCCTCAAACTCATCCCTATATCTCTACTGGATTGCATGAAAATAAATTTGGTGTAAGTATAGATAGTGCAAAAAGAATGTATATCTATGCTAAAAAATCTGAATATCTTAATCCTGTTGGTATTCATTTTCATATAGGTTCTCAATTGACCGAATTAGCTCCAATAGCAGAAGCTTGTGAAATAGTATCTGATTTGGTTCGTTCATTAAGAGCTATTGATATTGATATTAAATTTTTTGATGTTGGTGGTGGATTGGGTGTTGTATATGATAATGAGATAACTATAAAAACACATGAGTATGCAAAAGTTATTACAGATGCTATTAAAGGTTTGGATATTACTGTTGTAATGGAACCTGGTAGATATATGATGGCAAATTCTGGAATATTTTTAACAAGAGTATTATATGAAAAAAGAAATGGTGATAAGAGGTTTGTAATAGTAGATGGGGCTATGAATGACCTATTAAGACCTAGTTTATATAGTGCATATCATAAAATAGAAGCTGTTCAAAAAGATGGTGAAAAGAGTCTAGCAGATGTTGTTGGACCAGTATGTGAAAGTGGAGATTTCTTGGGAAAAGATATACCATTACCTCCATTAGAGCATAATGATATATTGGTGGTTCATAGTGCTGGTGCATATGGGTTTACTATGTCTAGTAATTATAATACAAGAAATAGAGTAGCAGAGGTAGCTATTTTGGATGGTAAAGATTATCTAATTAGACAAAGAGAGAGTTTTGAAGACCAGATAAAATTAGAAGAGGCTTGTGATACAAGTTGGCTCTAGGGGCAATCCTTGATGGTTGCCCTTTATAAAAGTAAGAGAGGGTAAACAATGACACTAGAAGAGTTACGGGTTGAGATTGATAAAATAGATGATACTCTATTAGATTTATATAACAAAAGAATGGAGTTTGTTCATCTAGTAGGGGAGTTAAAAAATAGTACAGGTGCGCCAATATATCGTCCAGAGAGAGAACAATCAATATTAAATCGTCTAAAAGAAAAAAATAGAAAAAGTGGTGGTAAATTGACAGATGAGGCAATTGATGCACTATTTTTAGAGATGTTTGCTGTTGCTAGAAATCTTGAACTTCCAGAGAGAATTGCTTATTTAGGACCAGAGGCTAGTTTTACTCATCAAGCAGCTGAGAGTAAATTTGGTGCTATGAGTTCTTATTTACCTATTAGTTCTATTAGAGGTGTTTTTAGAGAAGTTAGTAAAGGTACTGCAAAGTTTGGGGTTATTCCTATTGAAAATAGTTCTAATGGTATTGTTAGTGATACAATTAACTGTTTGGATGAGTATAATTTAAAAATTATTGCTGAGGTTTTTGTAGATGTGCATCACACTTTAGCTTCTACCTGTGATAATATAAAAGATATTAAAACTATCTATTCCAAAGATATAGCATTTGGACAGTGTCAGAACTTTTTAAAAGATTGTGGACTTGATGAGGTTGAACAAATCCCTGTAGAATCTACAGCCAAAGCAGCTAAAATGGCAAGAGAAGAGAAAAATACTGCAGCAATATGTGCCGATGTGGCAGCAAAAATGTATGGTTTACCAATTCTTTTTAAAAATATAGAAGATTATGATAATAATAAAACTAGATTTTTTATTATAAGTAATTTTGATAATTTACCTTCAGGTAATGATAAAACAACTATATTGGTAAGATTACCAAATAAGCCTGGTGTATTAGTTGAATTTTTAAATGACTTTGAAAAATCATCAATTAATTTAACAAAAATAAAATCACATATAGTAGATGGTGTTTCTCTCTTTTTTCTTGAATTTAATGGACATAAAGATGACAAACATATACAAGAAATTATACAAAAACATAAAGAGTCTATAAAAATATTAGGTTCATATGTCAAAGAGAGTGATGATATTTAAAAGGAGAAGAGATAGTGAAATTTAATGATAGTTTAAAAGATATTAAAATATATGAAGCAGGAAAGCCTATAGAGCTAGTAGTGAGAGAATTTGGCATAGCACCCAAAGATGTTGTAAAATTGGCTTCTAATGAAAATCCAAAAGGGTGTAGTCCAATGGTAGCAAGTGCAATTGCAAAAAACTCTCATAAAGCTTTTTTATACCCTGATGATAGCTTTTATGAATTAAAAGATGCACTATCTCAAAGATTTGATATAAAAGATGAAAATATAATTATTGGTGCAGGTAGTGACCAAGTTTTGGAGTTTATATCTCGGGCATTATTAAACTCTAATGAGAGTGTATTAATGTCAAAAGTAACATTTGCTATGTATGAAATTTATGCCAAACAGATGGGTGCTAAAATTATACGAACAGATAGTTATAGACATATAGTAGATGAGTTTATTGATGCGTATAAAAAATATAAACCAAAAATTATATATTTATGTACGCCTAATAATCCAACAGGTGATGGTACTACAAAAGAAGATGTATTTAAAATTATAGATGCAGTTGATAATAATACTTTAGTTGTAATAGATGGTGCATATATGGAGTATGCAATAGCAAAAGATAAGGCATATGAGATAAAACCTATAGATATATTGGATAGAGATAATGTTATATATTTGGGTACTTTTTCAAAAGCTTATGGTTTAGGTGGTATGCGTGTAGGATATGGTATTGCTAATCGAGAGTTAATTAGAGAATTATATAAAATGAGACCACCTTTTAATATAACTACTTTGTCATTAATATCAGCTATAGAAGCTTGTAAAGATGAAAAATTTGTAGAAGAGTCTATAGCTTTACATACTCAAGAGATTAAAAGATATGAAGAGTTTGCAGTAGATATGGGTTTAGAGTATATAGATAGTTATACCAATTTTATTACATATCTATTTCCAGATAGTATGAGTTCTACTCAAATATCAGATGCACTATTTAAAGAGGGAGTTATTATTCGTAATTTGGCATCTTATGGTATGAATGCTATTAGAGTTACAATAGGTACTACAGAGCAAAATAATAAGTTTTTTGAGATGTTTAAAAAGGTGATTATGTGAATAAATTTGGAGATTTAAAAACAAAAAATATAAAAGAGCTTGAAGAGATAGCTCAACAAATTAGAGAACGAATATTACAAGTTGTTAGTAAAAATGGGGGTCATCTTAGTTCAACTCTTGGAGCAACAGATATAATTGTAGCAATGCACGCAGTATTTGATGCAAAAGAAAATCCATTTATATTTGATGTATCTCATCAAGCTTATGCACATAAATTATTAACTGATAGATGGGAAGAGTTTGAAACTCTTCGTCAATTTGGAGGAATTAGTGGCTATACTAAACCAAATGAGTCTAGTAGTGATTATTATATGGCTGGACATAGTTCTACTTCTGTATCTTTAGCAGTTGGAGCAGCAAAAGCTATTGCTCTAAAAGGCGAACAAGGCAAAAGAGTACCTATAGCTTTGATAGGTGATGGTTCTATGAGTGCAGGTATGGTTTATGAGGCTATGAATGAGCTTGGAGATAGAAAATATCCTGCTATTATTATATTAAATGATAATGAGATGAGTATAGCTTCACCAATTGGTGCTTTGAGTAGAATATTATCTCAAACTATGGCTTCACCATTTTATCAAAAATTTAAAAATAAAACAAAAGAGATATTGGAAGCTTTGCCAAGCAGTGCTACATATATGGCAAAAAGATTTGAAGAGTCATTTCAATTAATAACTCCTGGAATTATGTTTGAGGAGTTAGGTTTAGAGTATATAGGTCCAATTGATGGACATAATATATCTTCATTGGTAGATACTCTAAAGATTGCAAAAGATATGACTCGTCCTGTAATTATTCATGTTCAAACAACAAAAGGAAAAGGTTATGAAGTAGCAGAGGGTGCAGGAAAAGAGCATTGGCATGGAGTTGGTCCATTTGATTTAAAAAGTGGTAATAGTTTAAAAAAATCTACTCAAAAAGCATCTACAGCAATATTTTCAGAGACTTTAGTAGAGTTGGCTGATAAGGATGAAAAGGTAGTAGGTGTAACAGCAGCAATGCCAAGTGGAACAGGTATGAGTGCAGTTATGCAAAAATATCCAGATAGATTTTGGGATGTAGCTATAGCTGAACAACATGCTGTTACCTCTATGGGTGCTTTGGCAAAGGAGGGGTTTAAACCTTTTTGTGCTTTATATTCTACATTTTTGCAAAGAGGCTATGACCAAGTTATACATGATATATGTTTAATGAATTTAGGGGTAGTATTTGCTATAGATAGAGCAGGAATTGTAGGAGAAGATGGAGAGACTCATCAGGGAGTATTTGATATATCCTTTCTAAGAGTTATTCCAAATATGACAATTTTTGCTCCATCATCAGATAGTAGTATGGTAGAGGCTATGAGATTTGCAAAAGATTTTCCAACACCATGTGCATTTAGATACCCAAGAGGTGCATTTAGTTATCAAGAGGAAAATTCAGAACCATTTGAGTTAGGAAAATCAAGAACTATCCAAGAGGGCAAAGATATTTTATTTATAGGCTATGGCAATGGAGTAGGCAGAGCAGTAGAGACAGCCAAACTGCTCAAAGATAAAAATCCAACTATTTTAGATTTAAGATTTGTAAAGCCACTTGATAAAGAGAGACTAAAAGAGTTATCAAAAACTCATAAGAGATGGTTTGTCTTTAGTGATAGTGCAAAAATGGGTGGAGTTGGTAGTGCTATTTTAGAGCTTTTGTCCGATGAGGGCATTAAAGATATAGATTTGACCTCTTTTGAGTATGAAGATGAGTTTATTACTCATGGTAATACAAAATTAGTTGAGGAGAGTTTGGGACTATTGCCTGAGCAGTTAGCTAGGAGGGTTAATAGTTAAATTAATAAACTCTTTTCTATTCCAAAAAAATGAATGTCGGTGACTCGTAGGGTTGGCTTTAGCCGACCATCAAAACGAATTTATTGTAATTTGGTCGGCTAAAGCCAACCCTACAGGTTTTGTTAAATTATGTTTTGAAAGGGAAAATGTTTTGAAAAAAGAGAAGAGAATAAAAATTATCTATTATAATTGTGATGAAGAGTTTAGTGTTTATAAAGAGCCAAAAGGGGGTTCTTTATAGAGGAAAGAGAGTTGTTAAAATATAAACAGTTTATTTTGTTTTAATTAAAATTATAGTAACCTATATTACTGTAACCACTGTTACAATAAATAAAAAGGTTACTCAATGAAGTTTTATAATCGAGAAAAAGAGCTAAAAAATTTAAAAAAAATAGAACAAGCCTCAAAAGAGTCAGCCAAGATGACTATTATTGTAGGTCGTAGAAGAAATAGATGAGTTTCAGGAGTTTTTGAATATCAATAAATCTATTTATTCAGATATGCAAAATATTTGGGATAGTTATAAAGATAGAAGTCAAATGAATTTGGTTCTTAGTGGTTCTATCTATTCACTTATAAAGAGAATTTTTGAAGATAGAAAAGAGCCTCTATTTGGTAGAGCTAATAATAAAATAGAGTTAAAAGCCTTTAGTGTTATTACCTTAAAAGAGATTTTAGAAGATTACTCTCCTTATTTTAGCAATGATGATTTACTCTCTTTTTATATCCTAACAGGTGGTGTAGCAAAATATGTAGAGATATTTGTAGATGCTAGAGCCTTTAGATTATCAGAACAGTTGGATTTGGTATTTGATGATTATTCTCTATTTTTAGAAGAGGGTAAAAATCTCCTAATTGAGGAGTTTGGAAAGGAATATACTACATACTTTTCTATTCTTTCACTTATTGCCTCATCTAAAACCTCAAGAAAAGAGATAGAGTCTATTTTAGAGAAAAATATTGGAGGCTATCTTGAAAAATTGGAAAAAGAGTATAAAATCATTAAGAAAATAAAACCAATTTTTGCAAAAGAGGGTAGTAGAACCCTAAAATATGAGATTATAGATAATTTTTTTAATTTTTGGTTTAGATTTATTTATAAATATAGAAGTGCTATTGAGTTAGAGAACTATGAGTATGTCAAAAATATTGTCAAAAGAGATTATGAGACATATAGTGGTTATTTTTTGGAAAAGTATTTTAGAGAAAAACTAAGACTTAGTTATGAGTATTCAACTATTGGTAACTATTGGGAGAGAGGCAATCAAAATGAGATTGATATTGTAGCAGTCAATGAAGAGAAAAAAATAATGCTTATAGCTGAAGTCAAGAGAAATTCTAAAAAGATAGATTTGCATAAATTGAGACAAAAAGCTTCTAAATTGGTTGCAAAATATAAAAATTATAGAGTTGAGTATAAAGGGTTTTCCCTAGAAGATATGTAAGCCTAATAACCTTTTTGCTAAAATTCCACTACTTTAAATCTTTAGGATGATTATGACAAGAGAGTATATATTTACAAGTGAATCGGTAACAGAGGGACATCCTGATAAGATGGCTGACCAGATTAGTGATGCTATTTTAGACTATATTATAGCTAGAGATAAAAATGCTAGAGTAGCTTGTGAGACGGTACTTACTACAGGGATTTGTCTAATTGCTGGTGAGTTAAAGACTGATATATATGCACCTATGCAGGATATTGCTCGAGAGGTAATTCGAGAGATTGGTTATACTGATGCTAGTTTTGGATTTGACTATAGAAGTGCAGGGGTTCTTAATGCAATAGGTGAACAGAGTATAGATATAAATCAAGGTGTAGATAAAACAAATGGTGAATTAGGTGCAGGTGACCAAGGATTGATGTTTGGTTACGCTTGTGATGAGACACCAGAGCTTATGCCTTTGGCTATATCTTTGGCTCATAAGATTACAGCTAAACTCTCTGAAGTGAGAAAAAATGAAACAGTTCCATTTTTAAGACCAGATGGAAAAGCACAGGTGAGTGTAAAGTATATTGATGGAAAACCAGTAGCTATAGATACTATTGTAGTTTCTGCACAACATGATGAAAATATATCTCAAGATGTTCTTAGAGAGGCTATTATTACAGAAGTTATTAAAGAAGTTATTCCATCTAAATTCTTATCTAATGATATTACTTATCATATTAATCCAACAGGAAGATTTGTAATAGGTGGTCCTCAAGGTGATGCAGGGTTAACAGGTAGAAAAATAATAGTAGATACATATGGTGGTAGTTGTCCTCATGGTGGAGGTGCATTTTCAGGCAAAGACCCCACAAAAGTGGATAGAAGTGGGGCTTATATGGCTAGATATATTGCCAAAAACTTGGTTTCTGCTGGAGTTAGTAATAGATTAACTATACAGTTAGCTTATGCTATTGGTGTAGTTGAGCCTATATCTATTATGGTAGATACACATGGTGGAAGTAATATAGATAATAAAGATATAATAAAATGTATAAAAGAGCTTTTTGATTTATCTCCAGCAGGAATTATAAAAGAGTTAGATTTGTTAAAACCTATATATAAAAAGACTGCTTCATATGGTCATTTTGGTAGAGAAGATATGGGCTTTTATTGGGAGAGAGTTAACCGTGTAAATGAGATAAAAAGCTACTTTGATATAGAAAAATAGTAGTTAATTTTAACAATTAAAGGGTTATTTAATTATCTTTTGATATAGTTTTGAGTAACTTAAAATTAGGAGAACAATATGGCAGTAATTATTACAGATATTTGTATTAACTGTGCAGCTTGTATTGACGAATGTCCAGTAGAAGCAATTGTAGATGAGGATGATAATCCAACAGGTGAAGAGATTTACTATGTTTATCCAGATAAATGTGTAGAGTGTGTTGACCACTTTGATGTTCCAGCATGTGCTGAAGCATGTCCAACAGAGGGTTGTATCCAGTGGGGTGACTGTGTTGAAGGTATGCCTTGTTCTGAAAATAGAGGCGAAAAAGGTGAACCAGTTATCGAGGACTAGTTCTATTTTCGGTACCCATTATGGGTACCTCTACAATATTTTATAATTTTCCCAATTAAAAAAAAATTCTTTAATTTACTTTTTTATAAAAAACTTTCATAAAAGCTTTTTCTCATTAAGTTTTAGGTAGTATTCCACTCTAAAATAGAATGTATAGTGTTTAGTCACTATCATAAATGGAGCAGATACCAATGGAACAAACATTATCAATTATTAAGCCTGATGCAGTAGCTAAAAATGTAGTAGGTCAAATTTTGGCTAGATTTGAGTCAGCAGGGCTTAGAATTGCAGCAACAAAAAAAATTCAATTGTCTCGTGCTGATGCAGAGGCATTTTATGCAGTACATGCAGAGAGACCTTTTTTTAATGACCTTGTAGAGTTTATGATTAGTGGTCCTGTTGTTGTAAGTGTACTAGAAGGTGAAAATGCAATGGCAAAAAATAGAGAACTTATGGGTGCAACAAATCCACAAGAGGCAGAAGCTGGTACAATTAGAGCTGATTTTGCTGATAGTATTGATGCTAATGCAGTTCATGGAAGTGACTCTTTAGAAAATGCTGAAATTGAAATTAACTTTTTCTTTGCACAAAGAGAGATTTTTTAAGATAAACTATGAAAATAGTTTTTGACAAAATAGGTCATACCGAAAAGAGTTTTGAATTAACTATTCAAGAAGTTAATTTTAAAGGTAGTTTGGTAAAACGAGGTTATCATCGTGTTGGATTAGAGGGTAGCTTAGATGGTGTTATCGATTTAATATGTGATAGATGTGGTGATGAGTATAAATACTCTATCTCATCTCCTCTAAGTTTAACTCTAAGTGATGAGGTTATAGAAACCGAAGATGATTTAGATATAATCGAATTTTTAGATGGTGTTATAGATTTGGATTTTATACTCCAAAGTGAGATAGCATCTATACAGAACTCATATCATAATTGTAAAAAATGTGAAAATGATATGGGTGAATTTGAAAAAGAATTTTAAAAAAAATATACAAAGGATAAAAAATGGCAGTACCAAAGAGACGAGTAAGTAAAACTAGAGCAGCAAAAAGAAGAACACACTACAAAGTTACACTTCCAAGACCTGTAAAAGATGAAGATGGAACATGGAGAATGCCTCACCATATGAATATGACAACTGGCGAATATAATACAAAAAAAGCATAATAAGCAGTTTCTATGATTAGGATTGCAATAGATGCAATGGGTGGGGACTTTGGTCCTGAGCCTATTATAGAAGGTGTTATTCAAGCACTCGATGAAAAAAGTTTCTTGCCTATACTTGTAGGTGATAAAGAACAGATACTACACCACCTACCACAATATTATTTAGAGCAAGTTGAGATAATAGAAGCCTCGGATGTAATATCCATGAGTGACTCTGCAACACAAGCTTTAAAAAGAAAAGAGTCCTCTATATATAAAGCTGTTGAGTTGGTTCGTGCAAAAGATGCTGATGCAGTTGTCTCAGCTGGACATAGTGGTGCTACTATGGCTTTGGCGACTTTGAGAATAGGACGACTTCCTCATATATCTAAACCAGCATTAGCAACAATTATGCCGAGTTTATCACCAGTAGCTAATACTCTGCTTTTAGATGTTGGAGCAGTAACTGATTGTACTCCAAAAAATCTATATGAGTTTGCTATTATGGGTGAGGTTTATGCTCAAAAGGTTTTAGGACTTAGAAAACCATCTGTTGGACTTTTAGCCAATGGTGAAGAGGATAGTAAAGGAAATGCTCTAACCAAAGAGGCTTTTAAGCTTATGAAAGATGTACCTGGTTTTAAAGGTAATGTTGAGGGTAGTGATATTTTCAATGGCTCTGTTGATGTTGTTGTATGTGATGGATATACAGGAAATATTGCATTAAAAGCTAGTGAAGGTGTAGCATCTACTATTTTTGCTTTAATGAAAACACAGATACGAAAGTCAATCCCAGCTAAAATTGGGGCATTGCTTATGAAGAAAAAAGTGTTTACAAAACTCAAAAATAAAGTGGATTATGCAGAATATGGAGGAGCCCCTTTACTTGGGGTAAATGGTTGTGCTATTATATCACACGGAAAAAGTAATGCAAAAGCTATTAAAAATGCTATTTTTCAAGCTATAGCTTATAGTGATTCTGGTGTAAATAGTGCTATAGAAGAGTTACTAATTAAAAATAACGAATAAGGTTGACAATGTACGCAAAATTTCACTCTATTGGGGCATTTGTACCCTCAAAGGTATTGAGTAATGAAGATTTAGAAAAGATGGTGGATACAAGTGATGAGTGGATATTAAAGCGTACGGGTATCAAAGAGAGACGAATAGCATCAGAGGATGAAGTTACTAGTGATATGGCTACTATTGCCTCAAATATTGCAATACAAAGAGCTGGATTAGACAAAGAAGATATAGATTTAGTAGTTTGTGCCACTGTTACACCTGACTATTTTAATATGCCATCAACAGCATGTATTATATCTGATAAATTAGGTATTAAAAATGTTCAAGCATTTGATATAAGTGCTGCTTGTAGTGGATTTGTATATGCTTTAAGTGTTGCAAAAGCATTTGTAGAGGCTGGTATGAAAAAACATGTACTTATAATTGGTGCAGAGAAGTTTTCTTCTATTGTGGATTATACAGATAGGGGTACATGTATTCTTTTTGGTGATGGTGCAGGGGCAGCTGTTATCTCTGCTACAGAAAATAAAGATGAAGCTATAATAGATGTTCATGCTAGTGCAGATGGAAGTTATGCCGATTTTTTAGTTACACCAGCACCTGGTAGTGTTTATCCTGTTTCTCAAAAAGTTATTGATGAGGGTTTAAATTTTGTTCAAATGAAAGGTAATGAAACTTTTAAATTGGCAGTTAAAACTCTTACAAGAGATGTCAAAAATATTTTGGCAGAAAATAATATAAGTTCCAAAGATATTCCTCATTTTGTTCCTCACCAAGCTAACTATCGTATTATTAAAGCTGTAGGTGATGCTCTAAAAATGACAAAAGAGCAGGTTGTTGTAACTGTAGGAAAATATGGAAATACTTCAGCAGCATCTATTCCTATGGCAATTAATGATATATATGAATCAGGCAGACTTAAAAAAGGTGAATTGATGTTATTAGATACTTTTGGAGGTGGATTGACTTGGGCTAGTGCTTTGCTTCCATTTGCAGGAGAGAGTATTTAATATAATCTATAGATAAATATAGAGTTTTATGATTAAAATAGTATGGTTTATAATTTTAACCTCTATTTTAAATTCTCAAGAGTTATATCTACACCCTTATTGGTTGAAGTTACTTCATTATAAAAATGGTGAAAGTCAGATAGATGATTTTCACTTTTTTCTCTCTAAAACTGGAAAAATATCTCCAAAAGATGAGCTATTAGCCACTTTAAAAGCTATAAAAATAGATAATCCACAAGATGCGAATTCAACACAATGTATATTTCCTGCAAGAACTAGATGGCTTAAAAATATGTTACCAAAAGATAATATACAAGAGTGCAAGAGTTTGGTTCAAAAGCTTAGGGAACTTGATTTTAAAAAGGTTTATATAGTCTATGCGTCCTCTTTTATGAACTCTCCTGCCTCTGCTTTTGGACACACTTTTTTGAGATTTGATAATAGTTTTGATACTCCATTGCTCTCATATGGTGTTACATATTCAGCTAAAATAGATACTCACAATATATTATCATATATCTATAGAGGAGTTTTGGGTGGTTTTGAGGGTAGATATAATATAGCTTTATATTACTCTATAGTTAATAGATATTCCAATATTCAAAGTAGAGATATATGGGAGTATAGGTTAAAATTTACTCCACAAGAGATAGAAAAAATGACTTTACATATTATTGAGATGCAGAGATTTTATAGTGATTACTATTTTAATTCTAAAAATTGTTCATATAATTTATTGTGGTTTATAGATTTGGCTAGAGATGACTTGAGATTTAGTGGAGAGTTTAATGATATAGTAACACCATTAGATATTATTAAAGCATTAAAAGCTTCTAATCTAATAGACAAAGTTACTCTTAGGGCATCTAAAATAACAAAAATAAAAGCATTATATCAATCTATAGAGAAAAAAGAGATAGCTCAACAATTTTATAATAATCCGAATATATCTTTAATAGAAAAATTATCTACAGAAGAACAAAGAGATATATTAGATTTGAGGATATTAAAGAAAAGCTCTTCTGAATTATTGAGTTATAGAAGTAAATTGGGAGTATCCCAAACAAAAAAAATAGTTAAAACAGACCCTACATATGCAAATTTGGCTTCAAAATTAAATTTATCTATATTTAATAGACAATTATTATATGGTATTAGAGTTGCTTATCATGATATATTTGATATAGATTATGATTTTAATTTAGGAGAGTATATAACTTTTTTTGATATTCAGATGTTAAATAGTAGATTAAATAGTATTAATTTTCTCAAAATTGATTCTTTGGCTATTATAGATGAGTTATATCATCCTATCTCTTGGGGATTAGATATAGGATACCAAGAAGATAGACTCTATATTCAAACTAAAGTTGGTATTAGCTTTTCACCATATAATAGTTTGATATTTTATGAACCAACTATTAATTTGTCTAATAATATAGAATTAGGCTATGAAATGGGCTTTTTAAAGAGTATTAATAAAGTTAAATTTGGAGCTATAATTAAAAGAAAGTTTAGTAATAAAATAGATAGAGATTTTTTTATTACTTATCAGTTTGATAAAAATATGGCTATTAATATATATAGATATAATTCCAAGTATAGTTTTGGTCTATTTTACTATTTTTGATATATTTAAATTATTATTATAACAGTATCCTCTAACTTTAGGTGGTATTTTGGCTACTCTACAAGCCTCTTTGTACTCTTTTGGCATAGGTTTTTGAATATATGGAGCTATATATATTTTATCTCCTTTTACCTCTACAGCCCATACTCCTCCAAATACTATTGAGTTTTCTATTTTTAGCTCTTCTCTTTGGGCTGATGATAGTAGATAGCCTAATTTTTTGAGATATATATCTACTACTCTACTTTTTATATTTGGATTTTTTAGTTTTATTATATATAGCTTTTTATAATTAAAAATCTCTCTATATCCATTTAGTAATAATCTTTTATCTTCTTTTAGATATTCAAAACTATTTTTTATGCCACTTTTATATCTCTTGATTAGCTTATCTGAAAAATTTTGTCTAAAATAGTTTCTCTCATATTTTTCATCTTTATTACTACTATCTATAAAATATTTATAATTATTTTGATTGAGATACTCTAATAGTTCATCTTTGCTTAGGTGTAAAATAGGACGGATTAGTGTGTATCCTTTTTTTTGGGATATATTTTCTAATCCCAAAAGCTCAACTACTCCAGCACCTTTTGTTAGACGCATAAGTAACCACTCTAATTGGTCATTTAGTTGATGAGCTGTTATTAGATTATTATAGCCTTTTTCTTTTATTATTTTTTCAAAAAAATTATATCGAAAATCTCTAGCATTTTTTTCAAAGTTGTTATCAAATTTTGGAGCTTTGGTTATATATGCTTTTAGATTATGCTTTTTTGCTAGATATTTGGCATACTCCTCTTCTATTTGACTCTCTTTTCTTAAACCATAGTTAACTAAAGCAATATCAAATTGAATTTTTTTTTCTAATAGCATAAAAAAAAGTGCCGAAGAGTCCACTCCAGCTGAAAAGGCTAATAGATTTTTGCTATTTTTTAATCTATCTATAGATTTAATCATTATTAATTTTTGAAATAAGTGTAGCTAATAATCTATCGCCCACTAATTCTGTAACTTTTGCTTTATATAATGCTCCAAATTCAATATCCAAATCAGAAGTATCATTAATAAGAATATCTCCATCTATATCTTTTGCCCATAGGGTTGGTCTAGCTGATAGGATATATTCATGCTCATCACTTTCACCTTCTAAAATAATATCTATAGTCTGATTTAGCATTTTTTTTAGTGACTCTTGGGTTGTTTCTTTTTCAATTTCTTCTAAAATATTGACTCTATCTTCTATAATTTCATTATCTATAGGTTTCATATCAAAAGCTGTTGTATTCTCTTCATTTGAATAGTAAAACACATTAAATCTGTCGAATTTAAACTCTTTTAGAAACTCACAAACTCTATTAAATGCTTTTTGGGTCTCTTGTGGGTGACCTGCTATTATAGAGGTTCGTATAAAAGCGTTTGGTTTAGATTTCATTCTCTCTAAAAGCTCTATAGTTTTTTTCTCTCCAAAACCTCTTTTCATAATTTTTAGCATACTATCATCTATCTGTTGAATTGGCATATCATAATATGTTTGAAATAATTTTGACTCGGCAATAGCATCAATAAGTTCAAAAGAGGTGGTACTAGGATATAGATATAAAATTCTTGCGACCTTTATACCATCTATTTGTTCTATCTCTTTTATCATATCTATGAGTCCATCTTTTAAGCCCAAATCTCTTCCAAAACTAGATGAGTCTTGAGATATAAAACTAAATTCATAAAAACCTCTATCAACTAGAGATTTTACCTCTTTGACTATAGAGTCAATAGTTCTTGAATGTAATCGTCCTTTGAAACTAGGAATTGCACAAAATGAGCAGTTTTGGTTACACCCCTCAGCTATTTTGATATAAGCATGGGTATTAGACCCTGTAATAACTCTAGGTGAATTTTCATTGATTAAATATACTTCTGGAGAAAATACAGCACCTTTTTTTTGGGCTATAAGTTTATCTATCTGCTCATAATCTCCTACACCTGTAAATATATCAATTTCAGGTAAACTTTTTTGTAGTTCCTCTTTGTATCGTTCGCTCAAACAGCCACTCATAACAAGTATAGAGTCCTTTTTTCTCTCTTGGTGAATATTTAAAATAGTACTAATACTCTCTTCTTTGGCTGGGTCGATAAATCCACATGTATTTACTATAATTACATCAGCTTCATTAGGATTATCAATTATCTCATACTCTTTTAATCGTCCTAGCATCACTTCACTATCCACTAAGTTTTTAGTACATCCTAAACTTACTAGGTGTAGTTTTTTGTTTAACAAATTATATACTCCGTTATTGGATATTTTTTTGTATTGTATCAAATTAATCTGAGTTTGATGCTATAGCTAAGTTTAAAATAAATCTACTACCTATTCCGATTTGGCTTTCTAGTTCTATATCTATTTTTAGTTCATTACATAACTTTTTGACAATATGTAATCCTACACCCATACCTCTATCTTGTTCTTTATAAAATCTTTTAAATACCTGTTTTGTATCTTTTATACCTTTGCCTGTATCAAATATTATTAGTTTATTATCTTTATATTTTATATCAACTTTACCATCTATTTTATTATATTTTGACGCATTACTTAATAGATTATCTATAACTCTTTTAAAGGCTTGTGGATTTGTTTTGATTTTAATATTATTTGGAATATCTATATTATATTTAATATGGGGATAGCTTTTTTCAATAGCTTCGACCGATTTTTGAATAAAAGCTTCAAGTTCAAATTTATCTTGTTGAACTTTATAATCAAATAGATAAGATTTTAAATTTTCTTGGAGAGATAGTATGGTCTCTATACTGCTTTGTATTCTTGTGATTTTTTTATTTTCTCCTATTTCTCTTTTTAGCATAGAACTATTTAGTCTTAGACTAGCTAGTGGAGTATTAAAGTCATGTAAAATATCTTTGATAAATTCCTCCGTAACTCTAAGCGATTTTCTAAGAGGAGATAGAGTATAAAAAGAGAAAAAAATAGATAATATTATAGTAATTATAATTATAGGTATAGACTCTTTTAATAGCTCTTTTTTTATATTATTTAATTTTTTTTGATAATTTTTTTTGGATAAAGAGATAGCCAAAAGATTATTATCTGATTGTAATATTGGAAAATATGCAGATATAGTGCCATTGTTTTTATATAGTTTATATATCTCTTTATCTTTATTTGCAAAATTTATATTGAACTCTTTGCATTTTAAATCAAAACTACAAATTCTCATTTGATTTAAAAGTTCTATATCCAAATTTTTGACATCTTTGGTATAGTTTGTGTATATAATAATAGATATAAGCGTAGTCATAGATAAAAAAAAGAGTAAAAACCCTTTTATCAAAGACTCAATTTCAACCTGTTTCAAGTATATACCCTACGCCTCTAATATTTTTTATATTTAGATTTGTGGTCTGCTTAAGCTTATTAAGTGCAACTCTTAAAGCACCAGAAGAGAATTGATTTAGACACTCTCCTAGAGATGATGTATTTATAATTTGATTTGGTCTATTTATAAACTTCTCCCATAAGCAGATTTGAACCTCTCCCATTGGCAATATTTTGTTTTTGTGTCTCAAAATTCTCTTTTGAGGGTCATATTCTAGGTGAGCTATTTTAATTTTTTTTGATTTTTCTTTAAATTTTGCATTTACTCTTAGGAGTATCTCTTCTGGAAAAAATGGTTTTTTAATATAATCTCTAGCTCCTACATTAAATGCTTTTGTAATAGTTTCAATATCTACTAATGCACTAATAAAAATAGCAGGAGTATTATCATCAGCATCTCTTAGTGCATCTAGCAAAGAGAGTCCATCAATTTCAGGTACATTAATATCAAATATATATAGGTCAAATTTATTTTCATAAGTTAATCTACTAGCCTCTTCTCCATCAAAAGCTACTAATACGCTATATCCCTCTAGTATCAAAAGCTCTTCTATTGTTTCAGCCAAGATATAATCATCTTCTAATAATAAAATCTTTTTCATCTAAAAATAGTATCCAAAATTTATATAAATCTGGTCAGTAGATGTTTTATTTAATCCTTTACTATATCCAAATGATGTAAACCAGTGTTTATCTATTCCCAAATAGTTATAAATTGAGATATTTTTTAAATCATCTCCATTTTTATATATACTAGAGCTATTTGAATAATTTATACTACTATAAAATTTAGACAAAAAGTAGTATCCTAGTCCAGTATAGTAGTTTTGACTATTTTGGTATTTTATAGTATATATTGAATTGTCTATATTATCATCACCTATTATAGTATAACTAGCACCTCCAAATAGTACAGTTTTATTATCTTTATAACTTATAAATATAGAAGTTTTATAATCTATATTATTGTTATCTAGTTTTGAATTATATGTTGGTAAAATAGTACCCACTCCTATACGCATAGATATTTTTCTAATAGGTTTAAAATTGTAGTATAAATTTAAATTTGTATCACCCATACCACCATTTTCATAGTTTGCTGTTTGTAGTTGAATTATAAAATTATTATAATAGTAATCTATTAATAAAGAGCTATTTAGGGTTTTGTTATCAATATAATTTGCACCTATTACAATATCAAAATGAGTCTGAGATGGTATAGTCAATTTTTCTATAGTACAACCAGTTTTATCTACAATATCTGTTATTGTACTATTAGGACATAAATCATGTTCATCTGCAACTCCATCAAAATCACTATCATTATATGCTAATAATAGTACTGGAAAAAGATAAAACAGTATTATTTTTTTCATTATATCCCCTAAATATCTCATCTATGACTACCTTGTGATAAAGATGAACTATTAGAGGTAACAGATTGACTTTGAGATTCTGTTGTCTGTTCTGTTTGAGTTGGCTGTTCAGATTGTGTGACTGGTTCTGAATTTATCTGTTCTGTTTGTGTTGGCTGTTGTGGTTCTGTTGTTTGTGTTGTTGGTATAGAATTTGTCTGTTCTGTTTGTGTTGGCTGTTGTGGTTGTATTGTTTGTGTTATTGGTATAGAATTTGTCTGTTCTGTTTGGGTTGGCTGTTGTGGTTGTATTGTTTGTGTTGTTGGTATAGAATTTGTCTGTTCTGTTTGGGTTGGCTGTTGTGGTTGTATTGTTTGTGTTGTTGGTATAGAATTTGTCTGTTCTGTTTGGGTTGGCTGTTGTGGTTCTATTGTTGGTGTTGTTGGTATAGAATTTGTCTGTTCTATTTGTGTTGGCTGTTGTGGTTCTATTATTGGTGTTGTTATAGGTCTTGAATTAGTTGGTTCTATTTGAGTTGGTTGTTGATGTCTTATTGTTGGTGAAAAATTTGTTATTTCTCTAATTTCTTGATGATTTATAGTTTGAATATTTTGTTCTATAGCATTACTTTGCATATTATTAATTACACTATCAGGTGGTACGGGTGGAGTTGGAGTATTATTATTTTGAGTTAAATTATTTTTTAAATTAAAAATAGCTTTTTCCCTCTGTTCTTGATTCATTAAAACCAATTGGCGTTTAAATTTGTTCATTAGTTCTATACGCTTAGCTTCAGGGGCATTCTTAATGGCTTCTATCTGCTCATCAATAGTAGTGGCACAACTAAAAGTTATTATAAAAATAAGTGATATAAATATTTCTTTTTTCAAAAGTTTATCCCAGTTTTTATTTATATTGTACCATTCTAGTGTTAGTAAAGTGTTATTTTTTAATATAAAAAAATAGAATTTTATTAATTATATTAATTAAATTTATTATATATAATTAATATTTTAATAAAACTTAAAAGATATAAATTAGCTAGGGATTATTTAAATCTGTATCCTACACCTCTTATATTTTCGATATTAGATGGAAAATATTTTTTGAGTGTATTAATATAGACTCTAATAGCACCTAAACTAGTATATTCATTTACATGCCATAATTTATTTTCTATATCCTTTATAGAAACAACCTCTCCTTTTGCTATAATTAATAGTAATAGTAAATCTATAGCTTTTGTTGTTACTGATAAAATTTTACCTTTGTGATATAGTTTCTTTGCATTACAGTCAATAGTATAATCATCTATATTAATTATATCTTGTCTCGTTTGTCGTCTCAATAAAGCTTTTATTCGTAATAATAGTTCATCTAAATCTATAGGTTTTTTCATATAATCATCAGCACCTATATTAAATCCTTCTATAATTGAAGATTTATCATCTCTTGATGTTAAAAATATAGTAGGTGTCATATCTCCACTCTCTCTAAGTTTTTTAAGTAGAGAAAAACCACTCTCATATGGTAAGTTGACATCAAATATATAAATATCAAATTTATATTTATATGTCAACTCTAGTGCTGAATATGGGTCATAAGCTATTTTAATTTTATAACCCTCTTCATCTAAAAAATCCTCTATAGTCTCATTGAAAAGTTTATCATCTTCTAAAAGCAATATTTTTTGATTTATCATTTATTGTTCTCTTGTAATTTAGATAAATTACATAAACATTCCACCATTAACTTTTAAAGTTTCACCCGTAATATAAGAGGAGTGGTCACTTAAAAGAAAAGCTACACTATCAGCTACCTCTTTTGGCTCTCCAAATCTACCGAGTGGAATTTTTGAAATAAATATTTTTTTAACTTCATCTTTTAGTATATCTGTCATCTCTGTAGCTATAAAACCAGGTGTAACAGTATTAAATCTAACACCTCTAGGGGCAGTTTCGATAGCGAATGATTTTGTCATGGCTATTACACCTCCTTTACTTGCAGAATAGTTTGTTTGTCCTGCATTTCCAGTTTCCCCCACAATAGATGAGATATTTACAACAGAACCAAATCTTTTTTTACTCATTACTTTTACAGCTTCTCTACAACCAATAAATGTTGACTTTAAATTAGCATCAATAACAGACATAAAGTCATCTACTTTCATTCTCATAGCCAATTTATCATTAGTAATTCCAGCATTATTTACTAGATATGATAACTCTCCATCAATAGAGACTATATGTTTAATAGCATCTACAAAAGCAGTTTCATTACTCACATCAAAACCTATAATTTCAGCATTGCCACCTGCTGATATTATTTCTGCTTGAATATTTTTTGCTTCACTCTCACCACTTCTATAATTTATCCATACTTTTAGACCAAAAGTTGCCAATCTTTTAGCAATACTTGCTCCAATTCCTCTACTAGAACCTGTTACCAATACATTTTTACCAGAAAATTCCATTATTTATTACCTTTTTAAAAATTAAGGTATTGTAATCTAATTGAGGTTAAACCTCAATTATCCAAAAAATGCTTTTTTAACTTTATTAAAAATTTCATAATTATCAGATTTCAAATTATCTTTTATAATAATATGATTTAGTTGTTTTAAAATACTCATTTTTTGATAAGTCTGATTAACTAAAGCGTTACTAATAATAGATATTTGAGTATCAATATTATACTCTTTTTCAATTACCTTATCTAGTAATTCACTTGCCTCTTCTTCATCCATATTAAAGTCTTGTTTCATAAAACGATAAAAAATAGGTCTCTCTTTATCTATATCCTTATTTTCATTTTTTATTACATGACAAAATAGTGATGCCACGGATTCTTTTAGCATTTGGTCCATAAAACATAAACCTCCTTTTTATATTACATAATAGCAAAAATAACATAAAAATAAACATATACATGAAATATTATTATTTTTAATACGCTTATAAGTATTCTTGATTTATACTATTCCACAATAAGTACACAATAATATAAGGGATAAGTGATGTTGTTATTAAAATGGAAAGATGCGTACTCCATGAATGAAGAGAATATTGATAAACAACATAAATGGTTATTTAAATTATCTAACGATATTTATAATTTAATAGAAGAAGGTATTGATGATTATGAACATTTTAGAGAACTATTTATGGCATTAAATGATTATGGTATAGAGCATTTTATATATGAAGAGATGTATATGAGAGAACAAGGTTATCCAAACTTGGAAGAACATATTCAAGAACATCGAGAGTTCTCTGAAAAAGTTAGAGAGTTATGTATTGATATTGACCAAGAATCTCATATTAAAGATATAGGAGAATTTGTATCTGCTTGGCTTGTTCAACATGTTTTAGGTGATGATATGAATTATAAGAGATTTATAGAATCTAAACCAAGCAGTTAGATGTTTTCTATTTAAAAAATGAATATTTTACTTTATTAAAAAAATCATAATCTTCTGTTTTTAGTTTACTTCTAAAAATAATATGATTTAATTGTTTTAAAATACTCATTTTTTCATACGGTTCATTATAGAGAGCATTACTAATAATAGATATATGTGTATCTATATTCTCACATTTTTTACTCATTATTTTTTCTAAAATTTTTTTAGACTCTTGAGAACTACAATCAAAATTTTGTCCCATAAAACGGTAAAATATTGGTTGTTCTAATTTTAAATCTTTGTCATCTAATTTTATTGCATGACAAAATAGTGTTGCTACTGACTCTTTAATCATCTTGTCCATCTTAATGCCCTCCTTATAAAACTTTATAATTTATTATTCATATAATATCAGAATAAACATATAAGAATAATAAAAATTATATATGTTTTTAAAATAGACTCAAAAGTGAGTAAATTAGTCTATTTCTGGAAAGAGTTTCTTTTTTACTTTTTCAAAAATCTGATAATCTTCATCAGATATAGTATCAGAGTAGATAATATGATTTAGTTGTTCTAATAGTCTCATTTTACTTATTTTATCATTTTTAAGTGCATCTTTAATAATATCTATATGTTCATTTAAGTTATACTCTTCTTGTAATGATTGTTTCAAAAACTCTATAGCCTCTTTTTCATCACATTGAAAATCTCTACCCATTATAGAACAAAATAGTGGTGCTTCTTTTTCTATATCTCTTTTATCTACTTTAATAATATGTGCCAAAAGTATGGCTACAGAGCGTTTAATTTTCTTTTCCATAATATTACTCCATAATTTTTTGTTTATTATAACAGATATTTTATATTATTAGATATAATTAGAACCAAGATATATGTCTATTACCAATAAAAGCTATTATAATATAAAGAGCCAAAGTAGAAAAGGGTAGTAGATAGATATACCAGTACAATCTGCCTTTTATTAAATAGAGAATATAACTACCATAAGCTAGTATCAATGCTATAATATGTGCCAAGAAAAAAGGCAATATAGAACGCATAACATTACCAACAATAATCAAAGATATAATCCCACCTAAAAGTAAAAAAGAGATAAGTAAATTTTTTAACTCTTTATCTCTTTTATAATTTAAAATAGGTAATCCAATGCCAATAAGTATAGCTATTATTATAACTGTTTTCATGTTTATATTATATCTTGATTATATTTTATCTACAACCTCAATACCCAAAATATTAAGCCCTTTTTGAATAATATTGGCTGTAAGTTTAGCTAGTAACAGTCGGCTGATTTTTATATCTTCTGGTATATCTTCTTTTAGAATAGGATTTTGCTCATAAAACTTCATAAATAGAGTAACTAATTCATACAGATAACTAGTAATTGTATGAGGAGTTGCTTCTATCGAGGCTTTGATAAGTGTATCTTCAAATTTTAAAATCATAACAGCTAATTTATGCTCTAGCTCATCACCTATTACTATTTTACCATTTAGCTCTTTGTTGTATTTTCTAAATATAGATTGAATTCTAGCGTAAGCATATTGCATATATAGTGCTGTATTACCATCAAAGCTTAACATCTTGTCCCATGAAAATAGATAGTTTGACTCTCTACTAATACTCAAATCAGCATACTTAACAGCACCAATTCCTATAGCTTTTGCTACTTTGTCTAACTCTTTTTCATCACTATAGCTATCTCTTTGTTTTATGGTCTCTTTGGCTCTAATAACTGCTTCATCTAGTAAATCTATAAGTTTTACTGTTCCACCATCTCTAGTTTTAAATGGTTTTCCACTCTTATCCATCATAGTTCCAAAGGCTATATGTTCTAGTTGGACACTACTATCTACCATATCAGCTTTTTTGGCTATAGCAAATATCTGTTTGAAGTGGTTACTCTGTCTAGCATCTACTACATAGCATATTCTATTGGCTTTTAGCTCTTTGGCTCTAAACTCTAGTGCGGCTAAATCTGTAGTGGCATATAGATATCCTCCATCTCCCTTTTGGACTATTACAGGAGTTTGAGAATTATCCAAAAATACACATTTGGCTCCATCACTATCTACCAATAAGCCTTTTTCTTCTAGTGTTTTAATGACTTTTGGTAGTTGAGGATTATAAAAACTCTCAGCTCTGACATCATCTCTTGTTAATTTTACACCTAGTTTATTATAAACCTCTTCACAATGTTGTAAAGATATATCTATAAATTTTTGCCATAAATTTAAACAATGTGGGTCATTTTGTTGGATTTTTACTACATACTCTCTAGCTTTATTGGCAAATTCTGGGCTTTTATCAAAATATGCTTTTGCATCTTTGTAAAACTGCTCTAAATCTTTTAGATTTTGGTTTGTATCAGCTCCTTGTTCTTCAAGATATGCAATAAGCATTCCAAACTGCGTACCCCAATCACCAATATGGTTTTGACGAATAACATTATCTCCTAAAAACTCAAATAGAGTAGCTAATGTATCTCCTATAATAGTAGAGCGAAGATGACCTACATGCATCTGTTTTGCCATATTTGGTCCTGAGTAATCGACCACTACTCTTTTAGGGGTATCAATAGAGCCTATACCTACTCGTTTATCATTAATAATTTGAGTAGTTTGATTTGCCAACCAATTATTATCTAACCATATATTTATAAATCCAGGTCCTGCTACCTCTACTTTTGATATTATTGTGGTAGTATCTATATGTTTTACTACATCTGAGGCTATCTCTCTTGGTTTTTTTTTGAGTTGTTTGGCTAATTTCATGACTCCATTAAACTGATAATCTCCAAACTCTGGCTTTGTAGCATCTGATATAACTATATCATCTGTAGTCTCTATATTAGCATCTTTTAGTGCTTTTTTTATAATTGTACTTAATTGTGATTTGATTTTCATATATATTCCGTAACTGTAGAGTAGGTTTTATATAGGCAATTATTATTAAAATACAACACTTCAATTGCCTATAAGTTCTATCTTAAATAGGATAGAACTAAATGAGTGTTGTAAAAAATTATGCTTTTGTAGCACTCTCTTTATTGTCTGTTGTTGCTGTTTTTGTCTCATCTTTAATCTCTTTGACATCAGCTTTTGCTTCTACTTCATCATCTTCTTTTATAGCTTTTTTGAAGTCTTTTATCCCTTTACCCATACCTTTTGCTAAATCAGGTATTTTTTTTGCTCCAAAAAGTAATACTACTATTGCTAATATAACAAGTAGTTCTGGCATACTTGGCATTCCCATTACTATTTCCTTTGATTGTTTTATCTTAATAAATTAAGATTTATTAAGAGATTATACTAATATTTCATTAATTTAAAGTTTATGATAGGGCTTTTTCCCAATTAACTATTAATTTTTTTAACTCTTTTTCACTTAATTTTAACCTTGATGCGTTAGCAATAGTGCTAAATTGAGCTGAAGCTTTTTCTATTGTATCATTAATAATTACAAAATCAAACTCATCTATTGCCTTAATCTCCTCTTTTGCATTTTGGATTCTCTTTTCTATAATCTCTGTACTATCTGTAGAGCGACTATAAAGTCTCTTTTTCAGTTCATCTAGTGTAGGAGGAGTTATAAAAGCAGAGGTAACTAGTTTGCCCATTTTTGCTCTAACCAATCTGTGACCTTGCACATCTATATCAAAAACTACAAGTTTTCCCATAGATAGAGCTTTATTTACAGGCTTTAGAGAAGTTCCATAATAGTTACCATGCACTATAGCATATTCCAAAAATTCTCCTGCTTTAATACCCTCTTCAAACTCTTCTTTTGATACGAAATAGTAATCAACTCCATTTTTTTCTCCTGCTCTAGGTTTTCTAGTGGTAGTAGAAATAGAGAAATAATACTCTCCTATTTTACTGCTAGAGTGTTCTATAATTGTACTTTTACCAGCTCCACTAGGACCTGATAAAACTAATATTGCTCCACTCATTATATATCGTTTGGAAATTCAATAGTTATATGTATTTTCGTACCACGAAGTAGTTGACGAAGCTCTTCTACTGGCATAGCTTGAATTGTTTTTGTAATTACTTCTGTACCTGTGGTTATATCTTCTTCTTTGATATTCTCTTTTATATCTCTAATCTCTTTTATCTTTTTAATTTTTTTCTTTTTCTTTTTTTTCTTTTTGGTCTCTTTGTCTGCTAGTGCCAAAGGATTAGGTGGAGTCATTATATCTTCAAGAGATAAATTCTCAGGAACATCTTTTTCATTTAGTAAATTTTTGATATTTGAGATTTCATCTTTATCCAGAATTTTTGTATTATTTTCATCTTCTTTATTACTATCAATATTATTATCAACTGGTTCAAAATTTATCTCTTCTTGGCTCTCTATATCAAAGTTAAAAAGTTCACTATCTTCTTTTGTACTCTCTTCTTCTTTTGTCTCTATTACAAATATTTCATTGTTAATATCTTCTTCTTTATTATTATCTTTGTCATTATCTAGCTCAAACAGTTCACTATCTTCAATATCTTTTTCTTGATTAATCTCTTTTTTTATATTTTCTGTTTTTAGCTCTTCTATTTTTGGCTCTTTTGTTTCTGTTTCTTGTATTTTTATTGGTTCTTCTTGTTCAAATAATTCCAACCCTTCTTTTTTTATCTCTTCTATCTGTTCTTTGGCTAAATTTATTTCATCCAAGATTTCATCTTGAGTCTCCTCTTTTTGAACCTCTTTTTTAATTTCCTCTTTGGTCTCTTTTATATCTTCTTCTATTTTAATTGGTTCTAAATCATCTTTTTTGGTTGATATAAGTTCATCTAAATCTAAATTTTGTTCACTATTTTTATCTTTATCTTTTTGTTTTTGATTTTCTTCTTCTTCTTTTTCTATCTCTATTTTTGTTTCACGAATTATAGCTGATACTTCTGATGGTAAAAATGGTTTTAGAATTTCAAAATTAAATACATCATCTATTTTATTATCATCTTGTGTATAGAAACAGACTCTTTTCTTTATATTAGAATTTTTTAGAACATTTGCTGTATTTTTTGTAAAAGAGTCTAAATCAACAAAAATTATATTATAGTCGCTATTTTTTAATTCAGAAATATCTTTTATCTCATCTAACTCAACACCCTCTTTTCTTGCACTTAGAGCTGTTAACCTTGATACAACTGGATTATTGTTTATTAATAATATCTTCATGTTTTCTCCAAAATTTCGGTTTGATAATTTTAGTATAATTCCTGTTTAATATAGTTTAATTAAAAAAATATAAAAAATAAAACTAATTTTATAAAATAATTGTAAATTTAGCACCTCTTGTTCTATTTTCTGCTGTTATTGTTCCTTTCATATGTTTTTCTATAATCATTTTGGTCATATATAATCCCAATCCCATAGAGTCCTCTTTTGTGCTAAAATATGGGTCAAAAAGTTTTGATATTATCTCTTTAGGTATTCCTGAACCATTATCTTCTACTGTTATTACTACTCTGTTATCTCTATTTTTATATAGTCGAATAATAATTTTACCATATTCATCAAGTGCATCTATGGCATTTTTTATTATATTTATCATAACTTGTAAAAATTCATTGTGATATAATTTAAATTCAATATCTTCTAGTTCAGTAATAATATGTATATTTTTTTTTCTAATATGTCCTTCTAAAAAGTTTAAGGATTTGATTATTAAATTTTTTAGATTTACCTCTTGTGCATCATTTTTGGGTTGATAAAATGTTCTAAAATCATCAATAGTTTCAGACATAAATTCAATATCATCTTCTATAGCATGACACTTTTTATCTATTTCAATATAACTAATATTTTTAGAATTTATTCTAAGTCTTAGTAGTGCTAATATAGATGCTATTCTATTGATAGGTTGTCTCCATTGATGGGCTATCATAGAAAAAAGTTCTCCCATTAATGCTTGTCTTGATTGAAATATTAACTTTTCATTAGTCTCATTTAATTTATTTTCATAGTTTCTAAGTTTACGATTTATAATAGTAGATAGATATATAGATAATAATATTGAAACTATCCATGAAATAATAATTAAATATAGATTTGTTTTGATATTTTGAGTTTTTTTCTCTTCTATCTCTTTTCGTTTTTTATCTAAGTTTTTATCTAAGCTTTTTAAATCTTCTATACGACTTATATACCAATCATGTTTGGGAATATATTTTGTATAAGAGATATATCTATTACTAATATGTATTCCCTCAGAGGTATAAGGCTTTAAATCAGTTATAAAATGTTTTTGAGGTTGAAATAGTATCTCTCCTTTGGAGTTTAAAATAAAAAAATAATCATATGATAGTGTAGAGTTAGTTTTTATATATTTTAAAATATCTTGTTGAACAATATGTTTCATATATTTTAAATATTCTCCTGCTCCTATATACCAATCGTAGCATTTAAGCATTTTGACAAAAGATATTTTTTTATACATGGCTTTTCTGTTTTTGTTAGTTATATACCAATAATAATCTACAAATCCTTCTCCTTTTTTTTTGAGTACTTTGTTGAATTCTCTAATAATATATTTACCTTTTGCATCTCTTATATTTAAAACATTAGTACCAACTATTTTAGAATCTATATGTATAAGTGCATCTCCTTTTAAATTTAAAAGAAATAAATAACCTATATTTCTTTCAAATTGAATTTTTTTTAAGGCATTTTTGATTATCTCTTTTAGCTTATCCTCTTTTATTTTATCTTTATATGAGTCATATAAATTATTAACAATATTTGCTGCTGTATTTACAATATGTTTGACATCATCTTTTATCATATCATTGCTTTTATTATTGTAGTAATTTATAAACTGTTCTAATGTTTCTACAGACTCTTTTAGATTATATTGCTCTTCTAATAGATGTATCTGTTTTGATTTTTCTAATTTATCTTTGGACTCTTTGTATTGTGTAAAAAAGAAAAATATATGAGAAAGTCCACCATAAAGAAGTAGAGATATAAGAGGGAAAATAATAATTAAAGTGGTAATTCTTTCAGATGATACTTTTGATTGTTTCATAACTTTATCTCTTTTTCCCTTCTATAAAATATCCAACTCCACTTCTATTTTTTATAATATTTTCAGGTAATTTTTTTCTAAGTTTAGCGATAAATGAACGAATAGCATTTTGCGTAGGTATCTCTGAACCCCATAACATATCTATTTCATTATAAGTTATTATTTTTTTCTCAGCTAATATAGATATAAATTCAAACTCTTTTTTTGTTAAGGTATATTCTTTATTATCAAATATAATAGTAGATTTATCACTATTTAAATATACACCATTTATAAGCTGAATTGTATTTTGATGAGCAAAAACACTATTTAATTTTTCTAAAAGTATATTTATTTTTTTTGAAGTTAATGGTTTAACTATATATTTATCTAGGTTTAATTCAATAGAGTCTAATAAATAGTCTGTTTTTGTATAGGCAGATATTATTATTACAGAAACTTTATTATCAACTTTTCTTATTTTTCTAATAAGTTCAATACCATTCATTTTTGGTAATTCTATATCAACAAGTACTGCATCTATATGGTTTTCTTGAAATATTTGATATGCCAACTCTCCATTTGGTGCAATATAAACTTTTTTGAAAAAGTGTCTTAGAAATTCACTTATATTTTTTAGTACTTCTATTTCATCTTCTACAAAGAGAACACTTTTATCTTTTAAAAAACTATACATTAATACTCCTCCTTTAGATAAACATTATATAACATCTATAATTAAATTAGAGTTTAAAAGTTATAGATTGATATAATGTCAAAAAAATAAGGACTATATATGGCAATTTATGTATTTGGACATACTACTCCAGATAGTGACTCTATTGTAGGGGCTATCTCTTTATCTTATCTAAAAAATCAATTAGGAGAAGATACTATTCCTACTAGACAGGGAGAAATAAATCCTGAAACAAATTTTATATTAAATAAATTTGGTTATAAAGCACCAGAATTAAAAACTAGTTATGCTAATGAGAGTGTATATTTAGTAGATTTTATGGAGAGGTCTCAATCTCCAAAAGATATTGATGAGGCTACTATATTGGGTATTGTTGACCACCATAAGTTAGGTGATTTGACAACTGCTACACCTCTTGAGATGTGGGTTAGACCTGTTGGGTGTTCTAATACCATAGTAAAACAGATGTTTGATTACTATAATATAGAGATACCAAAAGATTTAGCTGGTA
>Ga0256828_1000319_pt1 | contig 33265 bp, 40 predicted proteins | sample CV88metaG_FD_185993 | JGI IMG/M metagenome (GOLD analysis project Ga0256828, IMG submission 185993) | Hydrothermal vent microbial communities from East Pacific Rise, Pacific Ocean - CV88 | ecosystem: Environmental > Aquatic > Marine > Hydrothermal vents | place: Pacific Ocean: East Pacific Rise...
ATATTCGATTTTATATTTTAAATTAGTATGTTTCATAAATTAATTATACAAAATAATAATTAAAAATAAAATATATTTTAAGTTATTGTTAAGTTATAATTTAATAATATATTATATATTATATATTATAAAAAAAAAGAGTTGTGATATGAAAAAAACAATGTTAATATTAGTAAGTGTTGATGGGAATAATAATAAATTCTATTATGTTGAATTATTAAATAATGGCGATTTAATAAAAAGATGGGGAAGAGTTGGAACAAAAGGTCGTGAAGTTATAGAAAAGAATATGGGAGAATATGCTTATAACAATATAATAAAAGCAAAAAAGGCAAAAGGATATAAAGAAACAGAAATAAATATAGATATTAAAGATGACAAAGTAAATGTCAATTTATTAGATATAGCAATGGAACAAATTAAAGCAATAGATAAAGAATCAAAAGATTTAATAAAAACTTTAGTTAAAGAAAATATTCATAATATTACATCATCAACAAAAATTGAATATGATATAAAAACAGGTTATTTTTCGACACCATTAGGAATAGTAACACAAAAAGGTGTGGAAAAAGCAAAACAGTTATTAAATAAAATAGAAAAATTATTTAATAATGACCAATATAAAAAATCAAAAAGAAAAGAATTTCAAAAGTTAAATGAAGAATATTTTACAATAATTCCAACAAAAATTAAAAATTTAAGAGAATTTGAAAATTTATTAATAAATAAAGAAAAAATAGAAGAACAATCATCAATTTGTGATGCTTTAATTTCATCAATAAAAATAATAAATAGTGAAAAAGAAAAACAAAAAAATAAAACAAAAAAAGTAAAGGAACAAATTTTTGATTTAAAAATAGAATATTTAAAAGATAAAAAAGAAATAAAAAGAGTTAAAAAATATTTTGAAGAATCTAAAAATAAACAACATGGAAGAAAAACAGCTAATGCGAAAGTAACAAAAATTTATAAAATAAATATAGGGAAAGAAGAAAAAGAATATAGAAAAGATTTTAAAAATCAGATGGAATTATGGCATGGAACAAAAATAGCAAACCTATTATCAATTTTAAAATCAGGTCTTTTAATGCCAAAATACAGTCCAGGAGAGGCGACAGGATATATGTTCGGTATGGGATTATACTTTTCAAATCAATCATCAAAATCAATGAATTATTGTGATGGGATGTTTTGGAATAATAGTAAAAAAAGAAATAAAATTTATTTATTTCTTGCTGATATAGCAATGGGAAATTACAAAGTCCCAAATAGTGCTACATCAAAAAAACCACCAAAAGGATATGATAGTTATTGGGCAAAACCAAATATATCAGGAATTCTAAATGATGAAATGATTATTTTTAATAATAATCAAATAAAACTTAAATATTTATTAGAAATAGAACTGTAATATTTAATGAAAAAAGATTATTTTTAATTTTCTTTCATTAAAGGTAAAAATAATTCTTTTTCTTTAATATTATTAATCATATTTCTCAATAAAACTTCTGGTTGATTTTCTTCAATTTGAGTATCTAATAAAAATAACATTTCTTTAATTCTTATTAATCGGTCAGTATAACTTTTTAATAAACCATCTTTTTTTAATTTTAAAGAAGATGTTGGGTCTCCAGTTATCTCAATATAATTTTTCAAAGCAGTTTCATTATCATCTTTGTATTTTTCATATTCTTGTTGAGATTTTTTCATAATTTCCTGAAATTTTTCAATTAAATGTTTAAAAATCATTTGCATTTGTTCTTCTTTTAAACTACCTTCTGGAATATATTTTTTATAATACTTATCTTCAATAACTTTTTTTTTGTAATAATTTACATCATCAATAATAAATTCTAAAATTTTTAAAAAGTTTAAATGATTTAATTGATGTATGTTATGCTCTGTAATACTTCTAATATTAAGAATAGGTTTATTTCTTAATTTTCTCTCTTTTAATTCTTTTTCTTTTTTAAAAGTATTTAAATTTTTCATAAAACTATTTTTCATATTAATTTCCTTTGAATTTGTAATTATATTGTATATAATAATAACTGTTATTTTAAAAATAAAAATAAAAAAGATATTTTAAAATAAATTATATATTTATTATATAAAAAAATATATGATATAATATAAAAAAAATAACAATAAATTACTTCTAAATTTAAGGAAATTAAATGACTTCAAGCGAATTAAATTTAAAAAATATAAAACATTTTTTAAATCCAATAGAAAAAATAGATGATGTAAAAAAATTAAATATATATAAAGAATTAGGAGTAAGTCCAATATCTTATTTTATATTAAGATATATGTTTAATAAATTTGTAATAACAGGTCATAGAGCAATTATAGTATCAGACTTAATACAAACATTAAGCAATAGTGCTTTTTTTAAAGAAATAATAGATGATAAAGAATTAGAAGAGTTAGGTATTTTAGAATTATATAAAAATACTGAAAAAGAAATATCAGAAGAAGAATATGCAAATTTTCAAAATTATAATGAAATAGACTATTTCGAAGAAGATTTTAAAGATATAGGATTTATAAAATATATATCAGCAATAAAAGAATTAATAGAATTTGGATATATACAAAATGGTTCTTTACAAATATTAGATAAAAATATTTATCAATTATTTACAGACGAATTGTCATTAACATATGATATATTAGAAATAATAAATAATGGGAAATTAGAAATTCAAGAATATAAGAATAAAAAAGAATATAGAAACTATGAAGAATATATAAAAGATATTTTTAAATATATAAAAGAAAAACACGATTATATGATTTTAAGTAAAAGACTAAATAAGAAAAGTCCAATTTTAAAAAAGAAGAAAGAAGAAAGTGAGAATTTAAAAAAACAAATAGATGTAAGGTTATCAAAAAGTAAAAAAATGGAAAATCCATTAGAAGAATTCTTCAAAGAAAATAAACTCACAGAAGAACAAAAATTAATAATAATGACATTATTAAGAGCAGAAATGTCAACAGATGGAGAAGTTTATATTATAGAAGAAAATCTTCTTGCATTATTTTATGAAGAAGTTCCAGAATTTTTACCAGCACCAGAAGAGATGTTCGGATTACCTAAAACAATAATTGAATTCGATTATAATCAAAACCCATTTACAACAGAATATACAGTGAATTATTATTTATCTGATGAGGTTTTAGAAAAAATTCAACCTAAAAAACATTCAGAAGAAAAAACACAAGGAAAAGAAGTAGCATTGCAAGAAGTGCAAAGTTTTATAAAAGAAAATGCTGATTTTGAAATATCAAAGCCTGATAAAAAAATCGAAGATATGATATTATCAGAAGAAACTAATGATTTAATAGAATTATTATTAAAGCAATTAGATGATAAAGTGATAGAAAAACTCAAAGAATGGGGAATAAAACAAGACGACAATATAAAAGCAAGAATTTTATTTTCTGGAAAACCAGGAACAGGGAAAACAGCTACTGCATTAGCAATAGGAAATTCATTAGATAAATATGTTATTTCTTTTGATTGTTCTAAAATATTATCAATGTATGTAGGAGAAAGTGAAAAAAATGTAAAGATGATATTTGATACATATAAAAAAGTTCAAAAGAAAATAGGGTATCACCCTATTCTACTATTAAATGAAGCTGACCAATTTTTAGGAAAAAGAGCAAAAGGCAATATATCAGGTGCCGATAAAATGCATAATCAAATGCAAAATATTTTTTTAGAAGAAATAGAAAAATTTGAAGGAATATTAATAGCAACAACAAATTTAGTAGAAAATTTGGATGAAGCATTTTCAAGAAGATTTAATCATAAAATAGAATTTAAAATACCTGATAAAGAAAAAAGAGCAAAAATATGGGAAAAAAGACTTAAAAAATTGCCTTTGGAAAAAGGGTTTAATATAAATGAACTGGCTACATTCGAATTAAGTGGAGGTCAAATAGAATTAGTAATAGAAAATACAGCAGTATCAAATGCAATAAAAAATATAAATAAATTTAAAACAATTGATTTTATTAATTTTATAAAAAAAGAAATAAAATCTTCATTCGATACAGAAGGGAAAAAAATGGGGTTCTTTAATTAAGACAATCAATTAAAATTGTCTTTAACTATTATCTTTTAAAAATTTTTAAACCTTTTCTATCAGAAGAAGGTAAAGATAATGAAGAAGATGAATTAGTATCTTCATTTATAGATGTCAATGAAGATACTAAACGAGCTGAATAATATACAGGTATAAAATCAAAAAAATCATCAGTAGTATATAAAGAAGTATCAATACTATCTATTAATAAAATTTCATCATCAATATAAGTTAAATTATCCAATGAACTATTATAAATATCAACAATAGAAACACCATAATAGCTATCATTAGTATACATAGTATAATAAACATCAGTTTCCAAAATATTTCCAAATTCAAATGTTTGAATTTGAGGGTTATCTATAATAATTAAGCTATTATCAACATCAATATAATAAATATTTTCAACAACAACATCATTATATATATTAAAATACCATTTGGATAAATAATACTCATTATTCTCATCAATAATTAAAGCATAACCATCATATCCAAAAATAATAGTCTCAGTATAAATATTAGAACCATTATCAACATTAATTTGTAATGTAGTTCCAGACAATTCCAAATTAGGAATAGAAACAATAGGGTTATTATCAGTAGGTTTACAACCAGAAACAAAAAGTATTAGAAAAATACTGAAAATTAAAAATTTTATTTTATTCATTTAAAATTCTCCTTTATTTAAATATAACTTCAAAGTTGGACATATATCAAAAAGTTTTTGATTAGATTTAATCAATTTAATATGCTGATTATGTTCTTGAACCTTACCATTAGAATATAAAATAGTATTAATACCATTAGTTACATTCAAAATAAAATCAGGAGTAAAGAAAAACTTAAAAATTGGATTAATTTCATTCATAATAAAAAGATTTAAATCTTTTTTTTCAATACAGTGTATAGAACTATCAATAGAGAATTCTTCTTCATTACTATAAAAATTTAATATTATTTTAATATAAAAAGAATTATCTTTTTTATATATGATAAAATCAATATTGTTATTAAAATCCAAAAATTTAGAAAAAATCATTTTATCAAAATCATTATCATTTAAGTAAGAAGTTATAGAGAGTAAATTGTTTGAAAGCAAAATAATAACCTTTATAAAAATATAATTATAAAGATTATTATAATATATAAATACTTATAAAGCACTTAAAATTAAGGTTGTATTCCTTTAACCTTTTTTAAATCTTTTTTTAAATCTTCTTCAATTTCAAGACCTTCTATAACTTTTTCAAATCCTTGATTTATTTCATCCTCAATATTTTTAAAAGCTTCGTCAGATAATTCAATTAAATCCCTAAGTTCTTCACTCAAATTAATGCCAACTTCTTTTTTTGCATCAAGCTTCATTTGAACTTCAATTAATCGAGTTCGTAAAGTTTCATACTGTTTTCCAGAAACATTTAACATTTTAGCTTTTAATTCTTCTAATTCTTTTTTTAAAGCAACTTTTTCTTGATAAGAAGGGTCATTGTCTTTTGCTAATTCCTCCTTAACATATTTAATAATAGTAGGGTTTAAATTTTGTTTATTTTCTATTTCCATATAAATCTCTTCCATTAATATTTCAATAGTATTACCTTTATTTTCTTTATCATATTTAATAGATTTTTTAATTTTTTCAATATAATATTCTTCACCATGAACACCATATTTTTCTATTAAAGCTTGTGTTAAATCTTTAAATGTTACACCCATTTCTTCTAAAATAGGTAAAAGTAAATTTAATTCAAGAGAAGTGTCTTTTTTATCCATAATAAATCCTTATTTTATTTATTTAATATATATAAATTATATATATAAATATCATAAATAAAATAAAAGGGTTTTTTTGGCAGAAGGTTGATTTGCTAAACAATCGCTATTTATGGCAGTAGAGATAAGTAATAAAAATCTATATAATGCTTCATTAGGGAAATTTTTAATAAATCTAAAAAATAAAATACATACAAAAGGAAAAATCTATCAGGAAATTGAGAGTTATAATACAAGTAAGAGATGTTATAAATACAAGAAAATCAATAAAGATATTACCTATAAAGATAAAGAATAGAAATGTATATATTATGAAAAAGATGATAAAAAATTTTAATTTCCAAATAATTTTTTTCTGGCTCTTAATACTCTATTAGCATATTTTCTACCAATCTTCGATTTTTTTCTGCCAGTATTATACAATGATAAAGCACAATATATATTATTTTTGCATCTTTTTAAATTTTGCTTATAAATTCTCGCAGCTATATCTATATTAGTTTCTCTATCGAGTAAATCTTCATTATCTAAATCATAAATATCTAACCAAATTTTATTAATTTGGCATACTCCAATATTATAATTAGCAAAAGTAGGGTCTAAAACATAATCCATATAAGCATTAGCTCCAAGATAACCATCAAAACGATGTGAACCACTAAAGATATGATTATAATTAAGATGAACTATATAATCATAATTATGACTTTCAACTTCTGCAATAGCTCGAAGAGTCTTATAATTTACATGATGACGTTTTCCAGCTTCTATAAAATAATTATGTTAAGAACAACCTATAAAAAAGAAACCAAATAATCCAAATAATATTATTTTTAAAATTAACATGATAAAATTATATCAAAAATAATGAAATATAAAAAAAGAAAAATCACAGCATAAAAACCCAAATAATTTTATTTTAAAAATCAAACAAAAAACCAAAAAATTCCTTTAAAAAACCAAAAAAAAATGTATAATTTTGAAAACAAGAAAATAAAGGGGAAAATATTGGATTTAAAACAAATTGCAAAAGACGTAATAGAATTAGAAATAAAAGAACTTAAAAAAATAAAAGAAAACTTAGATGAAAACTTTGAAAAAACAGTAAAAACCATTTATAAAACAAAAGGTAGAACTATAATAATAGGAATGGGGAAATCAGGATTAATAGGTCAAAAGATTGCTGCAACACTTGCTTCAACAGGAACAATTTCTTATTTTATACATCCTTGCGAAGCATATCATGGAGATTTAGGAAATATTCATCCAGATGATGTAGTGATATTGCTATCATTCTCAGGAGAAACTCAAGAAGTAGTAAGTCTATTAAAATTTTTAAATAGACAAGGAAATAAACTTATTTCAATTACAGGAAATAAAAATTCAACTTTAGCTAAAAATACTCATCATCATATAGAAGTAAGTATAGAAAATGAAGCTTGTCCATTAAAATTAGCACCAACCTCATCAACAACAGCAACATTAGTAATAGGTGATGCAATAGCAATAGCTTTAATGCAAATGAAGGGAATTTGTGAAAGAGATTTTGCAAAATATCACCCAGGTGGAAGTTTGGGTAAAAAATTATATAATGAAAATTAATGAAAAATAGTATTTAAATAATTGTCTATAAATTTATTTATAATTATTAATATAAAAAATAAAATAATTTGGATAAATTTATGGCACTTAAAATAAAGAAAAAAAAAGAAGAAAAATTATTAGAACAAGAAGAAAAAGAAAAATATATAGAAATTAAAATAAGTAAAAATATAAAAACATCTCAAAGAAGTTTTGAAACTCATAAAAAAGCAACAAAAGAATTAATCAAAAAAGGATATGACAAGAAATCCTTAAAAAAAATGATAAAAGAAATATATCTCGATAATTTATTAGATATAAAAAGATTAAACCAACAAACACAAAATCAACAAAAATTATTACAACAGACAAATAATTTATATGAAAATATAAAAAATATTTTATTAAACTATTTATTAAATGAAAAAGATGAAGAGCAAAAGTTAGAAAAAGAATTAATAACAGATACTTTAAAATTTTTTCAAAAATTAATATATGCAAATAAAGAAGAATTAGACGATATAATATTATATTCAGCATATAAAGAACCAAACGACAAAGAAAAAAAAATAACCTTATATAATAGAATAGAAAAAGAACTTAAAATTTATCATAAAGAAATAAAAGAAAAAGGGACGAATTTAACAAATTTATTTGCTTTAATAAAATTTATGGATTTTATATCAAAAGATATATTAACTGAGAAAAATATTTATTTGTTAGGTTCTATGAATAAAATAACAAAACATAATACTAATAAACCAGTGTTTATTGATTCTCGTTCAATAATGAATTATGGTCACTTATTAGAAAGTTTTACTATTTTAAATAGAATAAAAGAAGAAGAATTAAGCTTAAATCGTTATCATCAATTTGAAATAAATGATTGGAATGACTTTTTTCAATATCATAAGTCAGAAGCAGAAAAATTTGGAATAAAAGATATAGAAGAATATGAAAAATTAAGTTCTGTTGATATAAAAGAAGAAACTCCTAAAAAAGTAAAATTAATAGAAGTAAAACATTATTCAGAAACAGAAGAACAATTTAATTTATATTTAAAAAGACCACATATGATGGAAAAAAATTTTAATAAACTAACAATTTTTGGAAAAGTAATAGGTGAATTAAAAATGAAAGAAGGAGAAAGTGTATATGATATAACAATGTATGATAAAGAAGGGAATATACATAGAATTGAAATAAAAATGGAAGATTATATAAAACTTTTTAAAAACATAGGAGAACAAATAATAAAAGCAAATAGTAAAGAAGAATTTTTTAATTCAAAAAGTTATATTTCAAAAGAATTATTATTTGAAAATGAATATTTAACATATAAATTAGATATAAACCAAAAGAAAACAAAAGAAATAAATGAAGAAGAGTATAAAAAAGAAAATATTTTTCAAACAGGAACAAATATTACAAATATAAGACAAATAGTATTATCATTCGATAATATAGAAATTTATAAAAATCTATTATTAAAATATGGTGGAAAAGAAAAAGAAAAAAAACAAGAAAACAAAATATTAAAAACAAAAAACAATTTAAATAAATTATAAATAAGCAATTTAAGAAGTATATATTTTAAAATCAGGGTAACTTAAACCAATTAATTTACCAATATCAAATGCACCATTATCAATAACAGCTTTTTCTGAATTAATAAAAAAATCATCAAAATCAGTAATAGTATGTCCAAAAATAAAACAAGTTTTTGGATGTAAATCAGTATATTTACGATGAAATCTATTCCATAATACATAATTTTTAATATCATCTAAATCATTACCATAAATATTTAATTGTTCATTTAAATCTAATAAACCATTCTTATTTATTAATGGTGAAATATCAGAATGAGAAACAATTAAATCTTTTTTATCTGGAAATGTAAATCGTATAGCAAAAGGTAAAGATTTTAAATAATCCAAATCATAATTAATTTCATCTTCTGAATTATATTCAAGAAAAGTAAGTCTTCCACCATATTTAATCCAATCATGAGAGTTACTAAAATTACCTTTTTCAAATTTAAATTCTTCAAAATATTCAATCATCATTTCTTCATGATTACCTATAACAGAAAAATAATTTTTACTAAAATCAAGGCATCGTCTATTATTATAACCTCTGTCAATTAAATCCCCAACAAAACATATAATAGCATTTTCAGGAATTTTATTAATTAATGAAATTAATTTATCATACTGACCATGAACATCAGCAATAACAATAATAGGAGAATTATCACTTATTTCATAAGTAGGAATTATCATTATAAAAAATCCTTATTCTCTTTTGATTTATATTCACGAGGAGTTTTTTCTTTTCTATAATCTAAAGTTAATTCTACATTAACATCAATATCTTCAAGAGTTTCAACCCTTAAAGGGAAATATTTTAAAATACAATTTGGAGTTCTACTATGATTAATAAAACCATATTTTGTTCTATAAGGTCTAACCATAACAGTTTCTTCATCAAGAGCATTCCATTCTAATTCATTATGATATTTAATATGTTGTTCCCAAGGAACAACTTGTCCCTCTAAAAAACCTAACATAGTACCTTTTTTAATTTTAGCATTACTAAATAATCCAATACCATGAATTTTACTTTTTTTAAGAACAGTATATTTTAAATTATCAATTACATCTTCAATTTCATATTTGCTGATGTCCAACATTAATATCTCCATATATTTAAATATGGGATATTATAACAAAAAAAGGAAGAATAGGAAAAGTTTAATCTATTTTTTGATAAATAGTAGGAGTACTTAAATCAAGACCATGTTTATAAGCCATAATTAACATATTTTCATTTACTTTTAAAGGAGTGTCAATTAAATATTTTCTAACAGTCTTTGTTACTGTTGTTCTTGGAATTCGTTCAATGTAAAAAGACATAACAAATTCAATTGCATAATCACCTGTATTTAAAACACGAATAGAAAACTCTTCCTCTTTAATATGAAGTTCTTGTTTTAAACTTTCTTGATAAGCATCAGAAGCTGTTTTTCTAACCTTTTCAATAAAATTTTCAATCAATAATTGATTAGCATTTTTCTCAGATTTGTCATCAGGATGTTTTTCAAAAGAATTAAACTGAGGATAACCAATTTTATAAACAAATGTTTTTCTAAGACCTAATGAACCTGCTACTTTTGTTAAATTATGAATACCAGTAGAACTTAACTGATGATTCCATAAAAACATTCTATGATTATCTCTAATATTCAATAAAGTTAAATTTGATAAAGAAGTTGAATATACAATATATTCATCATCTCTATTATCTAATTTAATAACATCACCTACTTCAAAACTTTTAACTTTTAAAGCAATTAACCCTCTATGAATATCAGGAAACCAAACACCATTAGTCAATGCTAATGCACCAAGAGTTAGTCCAACAATTCCAGTTGTCTCCATTAAACTTGCAGCAGACCATATTTGAATATTAATATAAATAGCTAAAAAGATAGATACAAACAATAATAAAATAGATAACATACGACTTACATGTGTTTCAGTTGAAACCTTTTTACCATCAATAACAGTTTCAGAACCAAATTTAACTTTTAAAATAAAATGAACCAAAGCTTGTGCAATTAAAATTGAATAAAAAACACTAATACTATATGCTAATTTTAAAACAATATCATTAAAATCAGAAGAATAATTATTAAGACTTAAAAAAATATGAGAAAGTTGTAAAACAAGTAAAGAACCTGTTAGAATAAGTGCTACTTTAACACGAGGTTTCGCATTTTCAAGATTGTCTTTATAAAAATAATTAAATAAAAATTTTGACCCAATAAATAATAAAATGTTTAAAACTAATAAACCAAATTCAAATAATTCAAATTCATAATTCATATAATATCCTTAAATTAAATATATGATATTATATCAATAATGAACTTATATATTCCTGAAATTAAAAATTATTTTTTTGATTATTATTTGGTGGAGTTGTGGAGTATCGAACTCCAGTCCAAAACTATTGACATAGAAGCATCTACATGTTTAGAAAATTTTAATAAATTCATCCACATCTCAAAAAATTTTCGAAAATGATGTGTGACTATTCTCCTGAATTTTCATTTAATTTGCAGAGAATTACAAACTAAATATATTTACTTTCAGATGATACTTCATAATCTCTAAGTAAGTAAAGACTTAGAGAGAAGCAGCCCTATCCTCTTAGAGGTGGTTAAGCTTAAGCTACTGCTACAGCTGGGCGATAATCAGTGTTGTTTGCATTTATTGCAAGTTGAACCGTATAAGGGGAGTGTTCAGCCCCACATGCCACTTCTACATCAATAATCCTGTCGAAACCAATTCAACCCCATTATTGAAGAAAAATTAAAGAGATTTTCTTTAATTGGAATATAATTATAACAATTTTTTACTTAATTTAAACTTAATTTAAAGTTTAAATGTTATTATTATTATAAAAAATATTAGGAAGAAAAATGTATAAAGAAATAGAAAAATTATTTAATGCGAAAATACCAATAATATCAATACCACAACTGTCAGAATACTTTTTAAATAGACAAATAAAAACTTTAGATTATGATAATATATTAAATTTTATTACATTATATAAAAATAAATATAATAAAAATTATAAAGAATACATAAAAGATAAAAATATAATTTTTGAATTTTTATTAAATAAAATTAAAAATTCAGATATTGAAAACTTAATGAAAACAACAGAGGTGAAATTACAAAATAAAATAAAAAATAAAAATAATGTCATACATATATTAAAAAATCAAAAAGAAGATAAAACAATAATAGGATTTGATATAAAAGAAGGTAATTTTAATGCTTATAAATTTCTATATCATAAAATCTTATCAAAAGAAGAAAAAGAAAAAATAAAAGATAAAACAAGTAAATTAATAATAAATAAAGAAACATTTAAAGAATTTGCAAAAGAACTTTTAAAAGAAAATGATAAATTTAAACAACATATAGAATTAATTGATATATTAATATCATCAAAAAGTTTTAGACAAAATTTGTTTGGAAATTTAACCCCAAAAGAAAATACTAAAATACTGATGTATATTACATTAAATGTAGCAGAAACATTAAAAGAATTTAATACAGAAATATTAATTGAAAGTCAAGATGAAAAATTATATTTATTAGATGAAAAAGAACAATCAAAATTTAAAGAACAATTATTAGAAAAAAATAATGAATTTTTTAATATATTAAGAATAGAAGAGAAAGAGATAGAATTAATAGAGGAATTAAAATCTATTTCTACAAACAAAGGTAAATTATATTATAAAGAAAGAGTTAAGACAAAAAATAATTGGAAATTAAAAGGAGTACCAAAAAAATTATATATACCAATGTATATTAAATATATAGAAGAAGAAGAAATAAAAGAAAAGGATTTATATACAGAAGATGATGGAAATATTTATAAATTAATTTTAAATTATAAATAAATTAACTTCTCTAAAAGAGAAGTTAAAATCAATCAATTAATATTTTAATATAAAAAACTAATAAAGACCAAGTTTTTCTAATATCATTAAAATCATTATTCAAAATAGATTCAAATTCTTTTTCTTGTTCAGAACTAAGATTTTCTTTTTTAATATATTCAGAAAGTTCCTCAATAGCATTTTTAAAAAATTTATCATTAATAGTTTTATTTAAATTTTCCCAATTTTCAGATATTTTGTTTTCTATTTTTTCCATTTTTTCTTTAAACTCAGGGTCATTTTCTTTTTTCTTCAAATAACTCTTATAACCAGCAATACCAAGTGCCATACCAAATGCAAATCTCAACATATTAAAATCCTTAATAATTTTTAATTATATTATAGCATATTTAAAGTATTTTTCATCTTTGTTTTAAATATTTCATATTGATGAGGAGTTGTTTGTGAAGCCTGAGTATAAGTAGTATGAAATTTATTATGACATTTATTACATAAACAAACACCATTTTCATCCTGATAGGCTAATGAAGGATGAGTGTGTTTATCCCATAAATGATGTGCTGTAAGGTGTTTAGTTGTATTGCAAATATCACATTTACCAACTGTTCTAACCCTTTTGCTCCAAGCTTGTAATTTCTGTTTTTCAAGAGTTTTAACTTCTTTTAATGCTTTCTGTAAATCTTTTAAATAGTTATTTTTATCAAAATCTAATTTTTTTGGAATTTTATTAGAAATCTTCAATAATTTATTTTCTTCTTGAAGTTTATTAATAATTTTTTCTTTTGCAGTTAAATTATCTAAATAAAATAATTTTAAATAACTTAATTCTTTTTCTAAATATTGATATTTAGATAATCTAACAATTTTAAATATTGACAGAAATTTATCAATAAAATTATAAATTTTCATATATTATTCCTTTTATTATAAAAATATATAATAACAAAAAAAATATAAAAAAATGCTTAATTATATATTATTAGATATTTTCTTTTTTTTCTTAGAAAGCAAAGATATATCTTGTGCTAAATGATTAATAAGTTCTTCTAACTCAGCAGACCAAAAATCATCAGTTATAGATGCACAAAAATCATCAGCAAATTTACCAGAAGGGTCATCGAAATTTAAATTATATATCATAGAAAGTCTTAAAAAATTATTTTCATTAACAACTTGATACCAAATCATTCTACCTATTTCATGTTTTATTTTTTCATAAAAAAAATCATTAATTTCATCTTCATTTAAACCTTTTTTATATAATTCATCTAATAATTTATTATAAATTCTAATAATATTTCTATCAGAATTAATATAAACGATTTCCCCAACAGTATCATCAAATTTAAAAGAAATTGGTATTTTTATATCAAATTTAGAAAGTTCATTTTTAAATTTATTAAAAGCATTTTTAGTTTTAGAATTTAATTCAGAATTCTCAAAATCATCAGGAATAGAAATTATTTTAAAACCATTATTTTCAATTTCTTCTTTTTTTATAACAGTAATTTCATTAGAGCTACTAATATCAATTAAATTACCATTTTGAGTAAGAAAAACACTATAAGGTTTTCCATTTTTTAAAACATTTATTTTAATAACAGGAGTTAAATTTTCATCTAAAAAATCTATAAAACCATCAATAAATTCTTCATTTGAACGATTTTTATTATTTATTTGATATTCTTTCAATAAAGATATACTTTTTTTACTCAATTTCTAATCCTCAATAAGTTTATATAAAAAACTCTTTAATAATATTTTTATATTATAAATTATAATTAAAAGATAAAAATAAAAGGTAAAAAATAAAATGTTTATAAATAAAACTGATTTAAATGAAAATATAATTGATTTTTTTAAAACAGATGAAGAATTAACAACATTTTTAAATAATATAAATAATAATATTGAAATATTAAAAAGTGATAATAAATATAAATTTATAGAAATGTTTAAATCAATAAAAAATAAAAAAACAAATAATATAGAACAAATAAATGAACTTAAAATATTAATAAAAGAAATGGAAACAATTTTAGAATTTGAAAACCAAGGTTTTGAAAAAATTAAAATAGAAAATCAATTTTATTTTACAGGTTTTGAAAATACATTAACTTATAGAGATATATTTAATATAGAAGAAATAGAAGATTTAAATGAAGAAGAAAAAGAAATAATAAAAAAATATACCACACAAATAGATAAACCCAATGAAATAATATCATATAAAGATAGTCTAATTTTATTAAAGAATAAAAAAATTCAAAAATATATAAGGGAAAAAAAGAAACTCAAAAAATATAAAACAAATTTAAATGATGTTAATATATTTAAAAAAGATGAAAAAAAAATTTTAATAAAAAATACAGAAGATTTTGATAAAAATTATGGAAGTTCATTTAAACATTTTAATGAAATGAGAAAATTGCAAGAAATTAAAAATCAAAAAATTGTAGATGATGTAATATTGAAAATAAATAGTAATGTATCAGAAGAATTTTTAGATTATATAACACCCAACGATATGCAAGATAATACAGATATACCAGATGTAAATTTAATTTTTGAATTTAAATTACCATCTGGAAAAATGTTTAACTTCATTTTAAAAAAAGCAAAAGAAACAACATTTGATATAGAAAAATTGATAAAAGAAATGAATCCAGATAATTATGATAGAGGTGATATTATAATAATAAATAGAATTTTTGACGCACACTTAACAGGGCAATTAAATAAAATAATAAAAGAAGAAAGAAAAGAAAAACCAAAAATAACATCAAAGGAATATAGAGAAGAAATAGACGATAAATATAGTAAAATAAATGACAAATTAATAAGAATAGGATTAGAAAACAAAGGAGAAAGAACAGTTTTTGATAAAGAATATACAGATTATGAATTAATGAAAATAATATCAGAATATCAAACTTCAATAAAAACATCTAAAAATGTAGAAAGGTTAAAAGAAATATATTTAATAGAAGAAGGAGAAGAAAAAGTAATATTGTCAAAAATGAAAGAAATGATAAAAGGAATAAAAGAAAGGTCTCCAAAAAAAGAAGAAGAATTAAAAGATTTATATAAATTAAGTTTAGAACATATTATGTTAGATGCAATACAAGGTTTTAAGGCAGAAACAGATAAAAATAGAAAAGGGAGATATTATAGAAGAAAAGAATCAAATGGAGAAGAAAGATTCTTAACAGGAGAAAAAATAAAAGAAAGTATATTAGAAGATGAAGAAAAAGATGAAATAGTTTTAGAATATTATGATGTTGAAGAAAATAAAGTAAAAGAAAGAAAATTTACAAGTTTAAAAAAATATGAACAATTCATAGATATATTAAATAAAAAAACAATAGAGCAAATAAAAAATAAATTAAGTATTTTACCAATAAAATATCAAACAGAAATTAAAAAATTATTAGAAACAATAGCTGATTCTAAAAAAGCAAAACAAGAAAAAGCGAAAAAAGTAAAAGAAATTTTTGCAAATCCAGATTTAACACAAGAAGAAAAAATGATAGAAAAAGATAAAATCATAAAATCACAAGAAAATAATTTAAGAAAAGCAATAGCAGAAGTAATAGAAATTTTTAGAACAAATGCTGAAAATGGTAGAATATTAATAACAAATATAAATAATATAAAACTATTAAACCAAAAAAAATATATTTATACAATAAGTGTAAATGAAAAGGGTGAAAAAGAGATATATGCTTACTTGGAAGGATTTGACCCAACAGTATCTGGAAGACCAGCACATTCAGAACTTGCAGAAGGAAGACCAGTAATTACAGCAGGTGAAATACTTGTAGAAAAAGAGAATAAACAAGTTACAAGCCAAAAAGAATTTATAGAATATTTAGAAACAGAATATGGAACTAAAAAATACGAAGTTACTGAAATTAATAATGGTTCTGGACATTATAGACCAAAAGCAGATTCATTAAAAAAAGGATATGAAGAATTTAAAAAAATAGGAATAACAACAAAATTATTACGGAATTCATTACAAAGAATGTATTCAATTCAATCTAATTTATATATATTAAATACAACAAATAGTAAAAAATATGATAAAATTAAAAGACAAAAAAAATTAGAAGAAATAAAAGAAGTAAAACAAAAAAAGAAAAAAATTAAAAATATATCTCAAATTTAATGAGATATATTAAAATTTATATGTAAATTGTAAATTATAAAAATTTGAATAACGAGCATATTCATAATGTAAAGAAATTCCATATTTATTTTTTAATAAAATGCCTAAGAATGGTTCAATAAATATATCAATATTTTCATTATCATAATTATCTAAGTTACTATTTAATTTAATACCACTATTAACACCTGAAAACAAAGTAAAATAATGGTTTATTTTTTCAAAATTTTTCAATCCTAAATATATATTAGAAGAATAATAATTTTCATCATTTAAATCAGAACTAATAAATGAAATATCGCCACCTATGCACCAAAAGATACCATTAAATAAATAAGTATTATAATTAATGCCAATACCTGAGATGTAATTTAAATCATATTCTTGATTATTCTTTAATTCAATATTTCCATTAAATCCAATTTTCAAATATGTTTCAACAAAAGAATCATATTGAGAACCAGATTTAATTAAATTAATATGACTATTATAAGGTTCAGAAATAATCTTAGCAAATAAAGGAAAACTTAACAAAAACAATAAAAATATTTTTTTAAACATAATATATAAACCTTTCTAATTAATTATTATTATAAATCCTATTTTCTTGAACATTAGTTCTAATTAAAGTTCCATTTCTAACTAAAGACAAAATATCAGGACTATTAGTATAAGTACAAGTACTTCTTAACCCACCTAAAATACCATTTAAAGTATCTTGAAGTAATCCTCGATAAGGAAGCATAACTGTTTTGCCCTCTTCTACACCATGAGAAGGAACACCATCCCATTGACTTTCTTTAGCTGCCATTCCAGAAAATCTTTTAAATATTTTTTGGTCAATATATTCTTTGTCACCTGGACTTTCTTCATGACCAGCTAACATACCACCAATCATTACAAAATCAGCACCAGCACAAAAAGCCTTAGCAATATCACCATAAACTTTACAACCTCCATCAGAGCATAAATAAGTTTCAGGATAATTTTTTAAAGCTTCAATTCCATTTAATACAACACTAATTTGAGGAACACCAACACCTGTTTGAACCCTTGTAGTACAAGCAGAACCTGGACCTATTCCACATTTAATAATATCAACACCTGCTTCTGCATATTTTTTAATAGCATCATTAGTCGCAACATTACCAACCATTAAAATTTTATCCTTACATAAACCATTTCTCAAGTTATCAATATAATCAAAAACACTTTGTCTATAACCATTAGCGACATCAATACAAACAGATTTAATACGAGGTTCAGTTTCTAAGCGTTCTTTTAATTTAATTTTATCTCTATCAGAAGTACCACGAGAAATAAAAACATTTCTAAAATCTATTTTCTGATTAATATTTTCAGAATTATATTTTTCAATATTATCAAATAATGTTTTAATGTCAGATTTACTTACATATTTATGTAACACAGCAATCATATTATTTTTAACAAGTTCAAAAGCTACAAGAGTATCAGTAACAGTGTCCATATTTGCAGACATAACAGGGATGGGTTTCCAATCAATAAAATATTCTTTAGAAGTTAAATTTTCAAAATGAATTGTATGTTCCTTTGTAAAAGTAAAATTTCTTGTTAAATCAATTAAACTTCTTGACTCATATTGTGATAAACGAGGTTTAATTAAAACATCAGAAAAATCTAAATATAATTCTGGTTCAATTTTGTTTTTTATATGCATATTATTATACCTTTAAATAATTTTTAAAATTCATTATATCAAAATTATTCTTTAATTAAAATAAAAGTTATATATTTATGATTTTCATCTATATATAATATAACTTTTATTTATATATGAAAATATATTATTTTTAAGACTATCTAAATTTTCAAAAGTCTATAATTATTAAAATTATTAATAATAAAACAAAGGATTTTAAATGATAAAAAAAACAATAATAAGTATAAGTATAATTACTTCAATAGCAATGGCAGATGGTAATTATAATTATGAAATAGAAAAAAATGAATTTCAAAAAATAATGAAAAAAGAAATGAAAAAAAACCAAGAAAAAAAGAAGTATATAAAAAAAATAAAATTTCATAAACATATGAAAAAACATAACAATAAAATAAAAGAAGAAAAGAAAGCATATAAAGAAGAAAGAAAAATCTTAAAAGGAATGGCATTAAAAAGTAAAGGTGATTATAATAAGAATGAATATGGAATAGTAACTGTTAAAACTGTTGAAACCTGGATAGAAGATTGGAAAAATAATAAGCCAGAGAATATAACAGGTAAACTAATTATATTACAAGCTGGACCAACACAATATTTAAAACAAGGTCATGGATATATAACACCAAATGAAGCAGAAGGGGTATATGTATATGATATAGGTGTTGCAGGTGCTTGTGATACACATTTTAAAAGATTTGATGGTGTATCAGATATACAAGGAGCAATAATTAATGCTGAAATGATGAATTTCCAATTAAATGCTCTAAATATTGACACTAATAAAGATATGGTTTTGTTAGTAACAACAGCAAGTACGGATAGTGCTATGAAAGGATTAACAAGAGTATGGATGACATTAAAATATTATGGTTCTGATATGACACATGTTTCATTTTTAAATGGTTCCGCATCATATGTTATGTCACCTAAAAGTGATTACTATGAAATATTAGGTCAAATGCCAACAATGAGTTATCCTCCATTCGGTGATTTTGATGTAGCCACAAATAACTCAAATGCTACAAAAATAATGGCAACAACAGAAGACATGATGAAAGATGCTACTGAAAATATAGATTTTCACTTTATTGTAGATGCAAGAGGAACAGATGAATATGAAGGAATAAAACCATCAGAAGCAACGGATATAACTTGTGGAGAAGATGGTAAATCACAATGTTATACAGCATATAGAGGTCATATAAAGACAGCAGTTGATATGTCTTATAAGTTATTTTATGATTCAGAAGCGATAGAAGATATAAATGGAGATGGAAAAATAAATTCATTAGATGCTTCATATAAATTTAAAACAAAAAGAGAAATGAGGAAATTATTTAAAAATGCAGGGTATAAAAAAGGTCAAATTATAGATGCATATTGTAGAACAGGTAGAAAAGCAAATTTACCATTAATGGCAGCCACAGCAATTTTAGGTTATCCAGCAAAAATGTATGATGGTTCATGGATACAATGGGGACAATTAGCAAATAATCAAGATAAAAATGGCACAGAAATTTTATCAGAAAAAAATAAATGGAGAACAGATATAGATAAATATAGTGTAGTGATAAAATATGAAGACCCTATAAATGTTCAACCTATTGAACATATTTCATTTGATATAGATGAAGATACAATTAATCAAGGAAAATCTGTAAGAATAGATAAAAATGGTAAAACTACATCATTACAAGTAGAAGAAGATAAAGAAGCAATGAAGTAATTAAAATATTTAAAATCAAAACTAAACCTGATAAAAAAAATGAAGCTTCTATTTTTAAGAATTGAAGCTTCATTGTATCGTTATACTATAAATGACGATGTTTTTTAACACAATCAAATATATTTTTCTTTAACATAAAATATTTTAAATCATTTATATATTTTATGTTAAAACAATATTTTTCATCTTCTTTTATATTGAAATTTTTTTCAATAGAATTTTTAATATCATCAAATTCATCTTTATTTATAATTCTATTATCTATATAACATTGCCATAAAAAAAGTATAGAAGATATAAAAAAAACAATTTTCAAAAAATTTTTTTCAACAATTGTAAATTTACTAAAAAAAGAATAATCTTTGTATTTTTTTAAAAGAAATAAAAAAATAAAAAGAAGAATAATATAAAAAATATAATGATTTATATAAATATTAAAAATTATCATAAAAACAATCCTATTGTAAAAATTTATTATCAAAATAATATCAAAAATATCATATAAAGGCAAAAATATCAATTTTTTCAAATAAAATTAAAAATATAAAATAAAAAGAGAAAAAAAATAATATAATAAAAAAAACAAAACAATGTAAGGTAGAAAAAATGAAGAAAAAAATAATCGCTACAATGTCAATAATGACAGCAACTGTTTTAATAACAGGTTGTAATCAAAAAAATGTTGAACCAGAAGTTGTTTCAACTTATCATCTTGATAAAAGAAATCAAGAAGTTAGAAATACTAAAATTCAATCTATTTCTTTAGAAGACGGAATTTTAAAAACAAAAATAACAGGTGTTACATATAGTCCTGAATATGCTATTAACTATAATCTAATAGAAAAACAAAAATGTAAAAAAGTGTGGAATCCAGTATTAAATATAGAAATTCCTGATTGTAAAACATATTATGAGAAAGAAGAAAGAAAACAAGATGGTCATGTTTATACAGATAAATATTTTAAAACAACAGAAGGCTTAAAAAATAAAGATGTAGATGTAAAAATCATTATAAATGATGGTAATCAAACAACAGAAATAGAAAAAGAGCTAAAGACAGATGATAATGGAACAGTTGAATTAAATATCAAAAAAATAGTTTTTACAAAAGTTAAAGAACCAAAAGAAGTAAAAGTTGAAATTACTTCAATGGCAGATAAAACAAAAAAATATAAAGCTACAATGGATGAAAAAGAACTTATTATTTTAAAAGCACAATATAATAAAGAAGTTGCAGAAGCAAAAGCAAAAGCAGAAGCAGAAAAAAGAGCTAAAATAGAAGCAGAAAAACAAGCTAAAATTGAAGCAGCACTTAAAAAAGCAAAAGCAGAGAGAGAAGCAAAAGCAAAAGCTGAACAAGAAGCAAAAAAATTACAAGAGGAAAAAGAAGCAAAAGAACCTTCTTGGATAGTTGAAAAATTCAATACAATTACAGATATGGCTTCAAAAGCAATAGATGATATTTTAGAATAAAATAGAAAAAGATTTTTCTTTTTCTATAAAAAAGGTAATTATGGATTTTTATATTCTATATAATAATAAAATTATTGAATTAGGAGAACTTAAATCATTTAATTCAGATATAGAAGAAGAAAGACATATTCATCAAATAATTCTTTTTAACAAAGACTTAAATGATAAAGAAAAAGAAGATTTATTAAAACTTAATTTAAAAACCATCCAAAAATATATGCACAAATATTAATAACTATAAGAATGACAAGGTTGTTGTTTAGAGTTATAAATACAAGTATTTTCTACATCCCATAAAACATCGTCAACATTACATTTTATAACTTTATGTTCTTGTTTGTCCATTGAACAAGGTTTAGTTGTTGAACAACCTGTTACCAATATTAAAACACTAATTAAACCAATATAAATAAATATTTTTTTCATAATATATATAAATCCTTTATAAATTAAGAGTTATTTGATTATAAGAAAAAAAAATAAAATACTTAAAATTAAAAATATAATATATTTAATAAAAAGGTAAAAATATGAATAAATATATATTAATAATAATACTTTTATCAAATTTACTATTAGCTGAACAAATATATACTACTATTGATATTAATAAACAAGAAGAAAATCGTTATAAAATAATAAATTTTTTAAAAAATGATTTAAATATAAAAAATAAAAATTTATTAAGAAAAAACAATATTATTTATATAAAAATAATAAATGAAAAAAATATTTATAAAATAAAGAAAAAATATAAAAATGTTAAAATAATTAAAAATCCTAAATTTAGAACAACGATAAAAATAATACCAGAAACAAAAAAAGAAAAATTACTTAAAAAAAAAGAATATAAAAAATATAAAAAAATAGATTTTTTTTTTAAAAAAGAAAAAGCTAAAGCAGAAGAATTAGCTCGTATTAAAGCTAAACAAGAAAAAATAAGAAAATTAGCAGAGGCAAAAGCTAAAGCAGAAGAATTGGCTCGTATTAAAGCTGAACAAGAAAAAGCAAGAAAATTAGCAGAGGAAAAAGCAAAAGCAGAAGAACAAAAAAAATTAATCAAAAAGAAAAGAAAAGTTGAAAACAAAATTTTTTTTAAAGAAAAAAAATGTGATATAAAAAATTATTATTATTTAGAATTTACAAAGAAAAAAACAGAAAATGAAAAAATCTTAAATGGATATATAAAAAATTACAAAGAATGTATATTAAAAAATAAAATAAATATAAAAAATGAAATAAAAGAAAGGTTTTATCAATATAAAAAAGGAAGAAAGTTAAATAAAAAATGTAAGAAACAAATAAAATATTTAAATAGTAAAAAAGAAAATATTTCATTAAAAATCAGAAAGATATTAGATGAATATTTAACGAATTGTATTTTTAAAATAAAAAAATAAAAAAATAATAAAAAATGATATAATAGAAAGAATATAAAACAGGAGTAAAATATGAAAAAAAATATTTTATTGTCATTATTACTTTCATTAAGTATTATGGTTATTTCAACAAACACATTAAGTGCAGGTGAAAATATAACAGGTAAAGATTTAGCAAAAGATTTAGAATTAAATCCTAAAAGAAAAGTAATAAAGCAATGGGAAAGAGTTTTTAATAATGAAAGAAAAATGAAAAGATATGGAATTAATTCTTTATCTGATGAAGATAAAGAAAAATTAAAAGAATATTTAATACAACATGCAAAAGATGCTATCTACGAAGAAAATTAAAAATTCTCCTATATTAGGAGAATTAAAAACTACAAGAAAACTACAAAATAAATAAAATCCAAAAAAATATTGATATAAATATATATAATCTCTTTAGAAAACTAAGTAAAAAAGGGATTTAAATGGGATTTAGTCAATTAGATTACACAAAACCAAACAAATCATTATATGAAGATGTTCAAGTTTTATTAAAAACATCAGACCCAAGATATGAAGATAGTTTAATTTTAAGATATGCAGTAAAATCAAATGATTATAAAACAGTAAAATTATTATTAGAAGATGGAAGAGTGAATCCAAGTGCTAATGATGATTATTGTATAAAAGCTGCATCATATTTAAACAATGAATTAATAGTTAGTATTTTATTAAAAGATGAAAGAGTAAATGTAACAGCAGAAGATAATTATGCTCTATATATAGCAATAGAAAAAAACAATATCAAAGTATTTAATATATTAATAAAACATCCAAAAATTAATTTAAATATAGATAATAATTATCCAATAAAATTAGCAATTTTAAATGGAAATATAGAAATATTTGAAAAAATTTTAGAAAAAACAAATTTTGATGTAAATACTTTATCAGATGAATTTATTTATAAAGTTTTAGAAAAAAAACAATTAAAAACAATTGAAAAAATTTTATCACTTAAAAATCATAATAAAACTTACTTAAAAGATATAAAATTAAATGAAGAAAATAAAAATCAAAATAAAAAAATAGAAAAAGAAAATATATCAATAAATCAAAAAGAAAAAGAAGAATTATTTGAGAATATGAAAATAATTCTTCCAAATAAAAAGAAAAAACCATCAATTTTTTCAAAATTAATAGATAAAGCAGTAAATATTTTTTAAAAAAAATGATATAATAAAAAGAAAAAGGAAAAAAATGTTTTTTAATAAAATAGAAAAAGAAGAAAAACCAAAAGAATACAAAACATATAATGTTAAATTATTATCACAAGAGGGAAAGCATTTATATTCTTATAAAGATGTATATATAGAACATTGGAGTGATACAATATATAATATATATGAAGTAAAAGAAAATGAGCTAATTTTTAAACTAAGATTAGATAAAGGACAACAAACTATATTATTAATAGAGAAAAAATAATTACTATTTTTTCTCTTCTTTTTTAAATGCTAACCATATACTAACTAATCCAAAACTAATCATAATTAAAGCAGATAAAAACAAAGCATTAAACTCATCATAACCTAATTTACAATTAATTTTATACCAAACAAAATTTAAATATAAAACATTGACTAAAGGTATGAATAATAAAATAAAAGTCCAAGGATTAATACCACTTAATTTAACAAAATAATATGATTGGTAAATAGGAATGTAAAGTTTCCAAGAAGGTATATCAGGGTCAATTTTATTTTTAATTTTACTTAACACAAAACTATAACTTAAAAAAAATAAAACAAATAAAATAATAATTTGAAAATCGTATATTGATAACATTTAAAACCTCTTTTTTTTTGTAATTTTAACTTTTTGATTTTAATAAGTATAATAAATATAATAAATTCTTAAGGAAAAATAATGAAAAAAAATATAATATTATTAATGTTAATATTAGGAATAAGTATAAATGCAAATGCAAAATTTGTTTTCCAACCACCAAATTCAGAACATTTTCAAAAAAAAACAACAACTAATAATGATATACCTGAACGATTTAAAAATAATCAAAAAATAAAAGAAAAAGTATTAAAAAAAGAAAAAAAAGAAGATATAAAAATAACAACAGAATTTAATACAGTAGATAATTTATTGGATTATGGATGTATAAGTAAATTAGCAGATTTAAATAATAGAGCAACAAGATATTTAGATGCTGTATATTATTCAACAATACATGAAATTTGGAGAACTATACCTAAATATAAATCATTACAAGAACCAACGATTAAAAATACTCAAAACCAAATAAAAGAATTATGTAATACTGCAATGGGGAAAAATAAATCTTTTGAAATAATATTATATAGACAATCAATTAAATTTGGAATGAAACATGAAAGATTTTTTGAAATAATTAATTATTTTGATAAAAATAAAAATAAAATCAAATAAATTAAAAGTCTTTTATTTATAATTAAAAATAAAAGGCTTTTAAATGAAAAACTTAAAAACAATTATTTATATAATAATTATATCCACAATATTTATCCAAAATCTAAAAGCAGAAAGTTTAACTTCAAAATTTAATCAATCAATAATAAAAGATATAAAAGAAAATTATCAATACAGAATACCATTATATTTAGATGATTTAATATCATTAATAGGAGTGTTTTCACCAAATCAGAATAAAATAGTATTAGAATATTTAATAGATTATAATGAAATTAAAACACAAATAGAAGAATATAATTTAACAGCAAAAAATAAAATAAAAAATATAGATAAATATTTATTTTCAGAAAAAGTAATAAAACAATTTAAAAAAGATAAAATAGCAAAGCATATAAATAAATGTTTTATGACAAAAAATGGGAAAAATTATTTTTCCCAAAATTTAGTAATGACTTTTAGATATTATTTAAAAGATAAATTTTATACAGAATTTTCATTAAATAAAAAAATATGCTCGAATATTAGATATTAGGATTCATATTTCTTTGTTTTTGTTTTTCTTTATTTTTTTTAAGCCAATAATTTACAGTATATAATAAATCTTCGTCATCAATACCACTGTTCAACATCCAATTAATATAACCACTATCACTTTTTACAATTTCTTCAACGCTTTTACCAACATGTTTTCCAAATTTAAATTTTTTAATTAAAGGAGGGACAGAAGTTAATTCAATCATTTTAGCAACTGCTTCTTTATTTTTTTCAATATTAAATTTTTCTTTAATATCACCCATCATTTTAGATAAAAGCATTTTCATAAATAAAATATCACCCATTGCATCATGAGCAGTTAACTCAATATTAAGTTTTTTACTTTCATCTTGTTCAGTTTTATATAAACCTAATGAATATCTTAAATATTGAAGACTATGAGAATCACTATCAGGATATAAATGTTTAGCAACTCGCAAAGTATCAATTAACTCCATATTATTTCTAAAACCTTCCCTTTCTAACATACCAATATCAAAAGGGGCATTATGAATTACAATAATATTAGAAGGATTATTTAAATCCGTATTAAGTTTCATAAAACCTTCTGTTTCAATAAGAAGTGGTTTGTCTTCAATGTATTCAGGAGTAATATGATGAGTACTCATAGCAAAAAAATCAATTTCAACACCTTCTGGTAAAGAAGCAAGTTCTTCAACTTTTTCAACATTTTTTCCATCTAAAATAAGATAACCTAATTGAATAACTCTATGATTTGTTTCAATTTTATTACCAAATTCATCTTTAATAGTAGGTAATCCAGAAGTTTCAGTATCTAATAAAATAAATTTTGACATTATAAACCTTTTTAATATATATTTGGAATATTATATCTAATTAAACTTATATTAAAATTAATGAAAGAAAATAAAATATTAATCAAACTTTAATAAAAAAAATGTTATAGTAAAAAACTATAATAAATATTAATAAAAAAAAGAGAAATATTATGAAACATTTACAAGACCAAAGAAAAATTTTAAATTCAAAAGCATTTAGACGATTATCAGATAAAACACAAGTTATATTTTCAATAGACAGAGATGCACAAGTAAGGTCAAGATTAACACATTCATTAGAAGTTGCATCAATAGCAAAAGAAATAACATTAAATATTAATAATATTCATAAATATGAACTTAATCCAGAATGTGTTTATAATGTAGGATTATTACATGATTATGGGATGTCACCACTTGGTCATCTTGGAGAAAGCACATTACAAGAAGTATTTTATAAAAAAACAGGTTTAGTATTTGAAGCTAATGCTAACAATTTAGTAGTAATAGAAAAAAATGTTCCAGATATAAGTATGTTGACTATTGTATCAACAATAAAATATCCATATATATTTGAATCTAAATCAACAAATAGAAAACCTAAAGGTATTTATAAAACACAATATAATAAATATATTTCAATATTAAATGAAATAATAGAAATGCAAAATCAATATCCAGATATAAAAAGGGAAAGAACTTATGAATGTGATATTATGGAACTTGCAGATGATATAGCATACCTATTAAGCGATTTGTCTGATGCAATATTTTCATATAACATTAAAATTTCAAATAAAGAATTACAAAATTATTTTAAAGAAGAAGGACCTGTCAATCCTGACCTTTTATTAACATTATCTAAAATTATAAATAATAGAAATTTAGAATTATTAGAAGATTTAAGAGAACAAATAATTCAAAACATTTATTTTAATACAAAAACAAATCATTTTGATTTTAAAGATAAAGATTTTATAAAAATTCAAAAAGTAATAAGAAAAATAGACTGGGATTTTTATATACAAAAATTTTCTTTATTAAAAGATAATATATTAATTATAGAATATAAAAAATTTTTAGAAAATACAATAGAAATAACAAAAACTCATCCTGATTTTATAGCAGATAATGTGATAATATCAAGCACATATAAAGAAAAGTTTTTAAAAGCAATAAAAAATAAAGATTTAGATAAAGCTTATAAAATATTAATAATAACATTAGCAGAATGGACTGATACAACAGTTTCAAAAAAAATAAAAGAACTGAAAGAGAAAAAATTATTTATTTAACTCTTTGAAAAAAATAAAATATATCTTATAATTAGAAAATAATTCTAAATATAAGGTAAAAAAATGTCAAAAAACAAATATGATAAAAAAGAGATGGAAAAAAAATTTAAACATCTCAAAAAAGAAATAGAAGAAGCAGGACTAACTGAAAAAGCAGGTGCAAGAGGTATAATTGAAATGGGAATAGTAACCATTTTATTTATAGCATCTATAATAAGTATATATACTACAAATCCAATAATAACAATATTATTATTTGTATTAACAATTATGAGAGCAACTTATGTAGCCCATGACTTAATACATGGACAATATTTAGACAAAAAAGTAGAAGATAAAAAATTATCATACTTTTTTGCAAATGTAATAATGGGAATTTCATCAAGTTGGTGGAATAACAAACACAATGTATTACATCATACATTCACAAATATTATAGGAAAAGATACTGATATAGATGCAGGTGGGAAAGTATGGCAAGGAAAAAAAGAATTTATAAAATATTTTCATAAAAATCAACATATATTGTTTTGGTTTTTATTACCACTTATTTATTTTTCATTTTGGTTTTCATCAATAAAATATGTTTTAAAAAATAAAGAATGTAAAGAACTATTATTATTAGAATTAAACTTAATAATACCTATTTTGATAATTAGTCAATATGGAATAGGATATGGGCTGTTTATTATAACTACTATATATATGTTATGGTCATTATGGTTTGGACTTGTAATAGTAACAAATCATTTAGGATTAGAAACATTTGAAGAAAAAGATTTCAATGATTTCTCATTTTTAGAGTTACAAACAAGAACAAGTAGAAATGTAAAAGGTGGTAAAATAATACATTGGATATATGGAGGTTTAAATACACAAACAGAACATCATTTATATCCAAGAGCACCAAGGTTTTATTTATTAAAAGCTGCAAAAATAACAGAAGAGTTTTGTAAAAAAAATAATATCAATTATAATTCTAAAACACCTATAGAAACATATAAAGAATTATATGATTATCTATATGAAACAAGAATAAAGGATTGAAAATGTATTTTGAAAGTATAAATGTGGAAGAGATAATAGATGAAATAAAAGTTTTAGAAGATTTAGCAACAAATATGAAATATGATGGATGGACACAAAACGAAAATAGAAGAAAATTAATTAAATTGAAAGAAACATTAAAAAACTTAAAACCAGAAGTTTTTGAATTACATGAAGAATAAAAAAATAACAGTTTTATCTTTATTTGATGGAATAAGTGGAGGACAACAAGCATTAGAACGAATAAAATGGATAACAGTAGATAAGTATTTAGCCAGTGAAGTTAATAAATATGCAATAGCAATAACAAAATATAATTATCCAAATACTATATTTATTGGAGATGTGAAAGAAATAAATATAGAAAAATTACCACATATAGATTTATTAATAGGTGGAAGTCCTTGTCAAGGATTTTCATTTTCTGGAAAACGAGTTGGAGCATCAACAAAATGTAAAATAGAAATAACATCATTAGAACAATATTTAAAACTTAAAAAAGAAAATTTTGAATTTGAAGGTCAATCATATCTATTCTGGGAATATATAAGAATATATAGAGATTTAAAAAAAATAAATCCAAATATAAAATTTTTATTAGAAAATGTTCAAATGGAAAAGAAATGGAAAGAAATGTTTGATAAAGCAATAGGTGTAAAACCTATAATGATAGACAGTAAATTACTATCTGCACAACAAAGAAAGAGATATTATTGGACGAATTTAAGTGATAATATTGAACAACCAAAAGATTTAAATATAGAACTTAAAGATATTTTAGAAGATATACCTTTTGAAAATAATGGTAAAATATATAAACCCCAAGAGTTAAATAAAGCTACTATATTGGGTAGAAGATTAAATAAATATGGGAAAAGAGACGATTATAATAAAGATATTCCTATCATTCAATGTTTAGAAGTAAGAGATGTAAACAGAAATAAATCAAATTGTATAACAACAGTAGCAAAAGATAATGTTTTAACTCCATTAGAAATAGGAAGGCATCCAGATGTATATGGAAAAAATTTACCATATAGAAATTATACAAATATAGAAAAAGAAAGATTACAAACAATTAAAGATGATTTTACAAAATATGGAATAGATGAAAAAGGAAATATAATAGAAATAAGTAATTCTCAAAGAAACCATGCCATAGGAAATGGTTGGACAATAGAAGTTATAAAATATCTTTTAGAAAAAATTCTAAAAGATTAATTATTTACTTTTTTTGTTTCATACTACGAGGAATACAAATTTCTAATTCATTCTTTGTATCAGCTCTTTTTAAACAACTTTTAATACTTTCCATTCTATTTTTATAAAGAGACCCTTTATAAGATTTATATTCTTTTATTTTTATATTAATTTTATTAATATAATCAGCTCGTATTTCATCAACAGTAGGCTCTTTTTTCTTTTTAAAATCTTCATAAGAACCAGCATTTAAAGAAAAACTAATTAATGATAAAGATAAAATAAACAAAAAAATTTTATTCATAACAACTCCTTTTTTTATATTTTAAATTCAAATAAAATAAAATCAATATTTTTATTATATTCTTTAATAATTTTTTTATTATTAAATTTTTTATCATAAAACTCACTTAATAATAATGTAGAAGTTTTGCAAATAGGACTTCTAATATAAGATATTTTATATTTATTAAATTCAGCAAGTGTTCTATTAAATAATAATTTTCCTAATGAATTATTTCTATAATCAGGATGAATCCAAATACTATATTGTATGCCATATTTATAAAAATTATTTTGAAGATATAAACTATCTTTATCAGGAAATATATTATCTTTAAATATAAAAATTTCTTCATAATTCTCAAAAATATAATTTTTTGAAATTCCAATAATAATATTATCCTGATTTTTAAGAATAACATAAAAAGCGGATTCATATACTAATGGATGGATAACATCTATTTTTGAACTAATAAAATTATTCCAAGATTTTTTTTCAATAGATGTCTCAAAATAAATTTTTTCCATAAATAACCCTTTATAACTATATATTTATAAGGTATTATAAAAAAAGATAATAATATTAATTTTTTTGAGATTAAATCATAGCAAGTTCATCATCAATAGAAAGTAATATTTCTTCTATATCGGAATTAGGGCTTAAAAATCTACTTTTTATTTTTACATCTAATGAAACTTCTTTTCCATCCAAAAATAAAAAAGCAGAATTAAATAATGACTGAATTCTTTCAACTGCTAATTTAGCATTTTTAAGAGAAGTTTGAGTTAAAAGCATAATAAATAAATTATCACCCAAATAACCAATGAAATCAGAATTTCGAGCATTTTTAATTAAAATACTGGATAAAAATTTATTCATTGTAAAAACTTCCTTTTTATCTTGAATATTATCAATATTATCAATTTTTAAAAATAATAAAGAAGATTGATAGGAATGTTTCTCCATATATTCAATTTCTTTATCTATAAGTTTTAATATATGATTTTTATTATATACCTTAAAATTCATATCATAAATATTATTTTTTTGAAGACTTTCTAATAATAATTTAGTATTATATTCTATTTTTTTAATTTCAATAGTTTGTTTCTTTAATAAATCAGAAAACTTTTTAAAAGTATTATTTAAAGGATGTTTCGTATCAAGAGGATATTTCCTAATAAGTAAAGCAACTTTTCCACTATTATTATAAATATTTGAAGTTAATTGATGTAATTTTCTAATATTTATAAATCCATCTTTAATAGCATGATTTAATTCAATAATATTATCTTGGTTCACATCCTGAGTAGTATTATTATCTATAAATTTTTCTAATTCTTTTCTCTCATCCTGATTTTTTTTTAATAATAATTCATTGAAATAAAATTCAAAATTATGAGGTGAAGAAGGAATATCATTTTGAATCATATAATTTAAAACTTCTTGTGAAAATAATTCTAATAACTCTGAATCCATTTTTTTATCTCTTTTATTAATCTTTGAATTATTATAATGTATTACTAAGTAATTTAACAATTATTATTAATAAAAAATAAATATTTAAGTTTAAAATAAGTTGTAAATTATTATACTTATTTGTGAAAACAAGATATAATAAAAAGTTTAAAAACTTTTAAAGGAAAAAAAATGTTAAAAAAAATAGTATTAACTACACTAACAGTAGTAACAATGACAATGACAGCAGGTGCTTCGGAAGATATAAATAAAACAAAAGAAGAAATAAAGATTAAAACAATAGGTGAAAAAAATTGTGATTTTGTAAAAGATATGAAAGATATGTCAGAATTAACAAATGAAAACAAAGGATGTGTATTAAAATTCCTTTCAGAACAAATATCACAACAATTACCAATGCAAGTAGATAAATTTACAGAATTAATAAATGTTATTGCCATGGGAGATAATTTATTGACATATAGATATAGAATTACTAATTTTCCAGATAATGTAGATATGAAATTAGTAAGATTATCAATGCAAACACTTTTGTTAAATAATAATTGTTCAACACCAGATATTAGAGCAATGATAGATAAAGATATTACAATAAGTCATTCATATTATGATGGTAAAGCGAAATATTTGTTTGATGTAGAGATAACAGAAGACAAATGTAAAAATATAAATAAATATGAAGATGAAGAAAAAGCATATATAGAAGTTTTAAAAAAGCAAATAAGAAAACAAAGACAAAAAGAAACAAAAGAAACAAAAGAAACAAAAGAAACAAAA
>Ga0256828_1000320_pt1 | contig 33231 bp, 28 predicted proteins | sample CV88metaG_FD_185993 | JGI IMG/M metagenome (GOLD analysis project Ga0256828, IMG submission 185993) | Hydrothermal vent microbial communities from East Pacific Rise, Pacific Ocean - CV88 | ecosystem: Environmental > Aquatic > Marine > Hydrothermal vents | place: Pacific Ocean: East Pacific Rise...
TGATGCTTCTCATAAGCTTCTTATCTTGGCGAGTATCGCCTATGGCATAGATGCCAAACCAGAAGATATTCTGATAGAAGGAATTCAAAATATTACTGAAACAGATGTAGCATTTGCTAAAGATTTTGGTTATGAGATTAAACTTCTAGGAATAGCAAAAAAGACAGAGAATGGTGTAGAATTGAGAGTTCACCCAACCATGATCCCAGCCTCAAGCATGATAGCAAAGGTAGATGGTGTGATGAACGCTGTCTCTGTAGTAGGTGACCGTGTAGGTGAAACCATGTACTATGGTGCTGGTGCAGGTGGTGATGCTACAGCTTCTGCTGTTATTGCAGATATTGTTGACATCGTACGTGGTAACCATGGTCCTATGCTTGGTTATAAAAAAGGTCTAGAGGGTGCAATGTTAGAGCTTCTTCCTGAAGATGAAATCGTAACCAACTACTACCTAAGAATGGAAGTAGATGACCAGTCAGGCGTGTTGGCAAAGATTACCAATGAGTTAGGTACTTTTGGTATCTCTATAGAGTCTATGTTACAAAAACCTCACTGCAACGAAGACAGTGTAAAACTTTTGTTCACCACACATTCATGTCAAGAAGCAAAGATTCAAGAAGCAATGTGTGTACTTAAAAAACTCGACTGCGTTCATGGTGAGATTGCTATGATGAGGATTGAGAAGTAATAAAAAAGAAAAAATATGACAATTTGTCATATTTTTGCAAACTATTTATAATTTAGGGTACTATTTTAACATAAACTGTTAAAATAGGATAAACAATGACTGCACCCAACTTATTTCTTATGAAAAATAATTTAGAGAGAAAACCTTTGACTACTACGATGAATAATACAAATATTACTACCATTAAAACAGTTGAACTTTTTGCAGGTGTGGGTGGTTTTCGCATTGGTTTAGAGAGAGCGAGTAATAGAGAAAAAGCTTTTGAAATCTCTTGGAGTAATCAATGGGAACCTTCGACTAAAACTCAACATGCTTCAGATGTTTACTGTGCTAGGTTTGGCTTTGAAAATCACTCTAACGAAGATATTGCAAAAGTAGATGTATCGGATATTCCTGACCATGATTTATTGGTTGGAGGCTTTCCTTGTCAAGATTATTCTGTAGCAAGTACACTTAAAAACTCTCATGGAATTGTTGGTAAAAAAGGCGTACTTTGGTGGGAGATTTATCGAATCTTACTTCAAAAAAAAGAGAAAGCTCCAAAGTATCTTTTACTTGAAAATGTAGACCGTCTTTTAAAATCTCCTGCTTCACAACGTGGGCGTGATTTTGCTATTATTCTCTCTTCTTTAAATGCTTTGGGTTATGCTGTTGAGTGGCGTGTTATTAACGCATCAGAGTATGGGATGCCACAAAGAAGAAGACGTGTATTTATTTTAGCCTATAAAAAGGGTACCAAACTTTATAATAAATTACAAAAGTTTTCAACTGATGAACTTTTAAACAGAGAGTTATTGCTCTCTAAGACTTTTCCTATAAAACCCATAGACAAGAAAACATTTATATCAGAAATATTAGATAGTGATTTGGTTGAGATTACTGAAAAATTTAATAGTAAAACGCCTAAAAAGAATGCTTTTTGGGAAAGTGGATATATGGTAGATGGTCAATATTATACAAGTAGAGTTGAGGTTGACTATGATGGAGAAAAATCTGTTTTGGGTGATTTTTTAATTGATGAAAAAGATGTACCAAAAGAGTTCTATATAGATGATGAAGAGCTAAAAAAGTGGCAGTACCAAAAAGGTGCAAAGTCTATTGAACGTGTTAATAAAACTACTGGTCATCAATATACCTATAGTGAAGGAAGCATGGGTTTCCCTGATGCTTTAGATAAACCATCACGAACCATTATCACAGGTGAAGGTGGAGCAAGTGCATCACGTTTTAAACATGTGGTAGAAGTAAATGGACGACATAGAAGGTTAACCCCTATAGAACTTGAACGTCTTAATATGTTTCCTGACAATCATACTCTTGGTGTAACCGATAGCAAACGTGCTTTTTTAATGGGTAATGCTTTGGTTGTTGGAATTGTTGAGAGAATAGGTAAAGAACTTTTGAAAGAGATATAAGATGTTGGATAAACGAACAAGTAGAGTGCAACCTATTAGATTATCACCAGATTTTTTTCCTTTAGATATACATAAGTCCATGTTTATTAATGATAGAATGATTACACTTCCTAGTTATTATGTAAAAACATGGGGAGAGAAGGTATTAAATTCACATGATAAAAGTAATTGTAAGTGGGAAGTTAATATTAAATATGAGTCTCCTAAAGAGATGGGAAAAAAGATTCATTATTTTAAATCTAAATTAACTCTATTTTTTGCAAAAAATAGGAATCAAGAAAGTTCTTATAGGTTAAAATGGGATACTGATTTTTCAGAACAACTTGCAAAAGATTATCCTAAAAGTTTTGTAAGGGCTTTAGAGTTTCATATTGGGGATGAGCATTATAAAGAATTAAGATATACAGAGTTTGATATTGGTGGATTTAAAGAGCAGTTACAAGTAAAAATTATATGGGAAGATGCTCAACCTATTGTTAGTATTAAAGAGTTTTTTCGAGTTAAAGATGAAGAACAAGGTTTTCCAAAAGTTTTTAAAGAATTAAGTTCTTATTTGATTGCTGACTACTTATTGAGTTCAGAAGATGAACTGCTTAGACGCATTCAAGTGACTGAATGGAAAAAAAGAGAAGAGATAGAAAAAGAGCTAAATGAAAACAATATTTATCTTCTTCTTAATAGAGAGAATAAAGAAGTTTATTTTGGTGAAACAAAACAATCTTTATCTAAACGATATCCACCTAAGCAAAAACATCATTCATTTGATAATTGGAATGAGTATGCCGTTATTCAATTACCACCTGAAACCTCTGACCATACAAGATTATTAATAGAGCGTGTACTCATTGCAACAGGAGCTAAGTTATTTCAAAATTCTCTTTATTCGGAAGAGCCTGTATTGGATAGTAATAATGGATTGAAATTACAAAATAGAAGAAAATAAAAGGTTGTCAAATGGAATACAGTATAAAAATAGAGGAAGAATTAGCAAGAATTATTAATATTGAAGCAGATAGTGAGGATGAAGCAATAGCATTAATTGAAGAGATGTATGATAATGAAAAAATTATTTTAGATAGTTCTGATTTTGCAGGTCATGTAATGTTCACCAAAGTTAAATATAATAAGATATACGAAAAAAATTAGATATTTGTAGGGTCGGTTCATCGACCATCAAATAGAAATTTATATCAATTTTTGGTCGGTAAACCGACCCTACTGAAACAAATAATAGATAATCAGCTCACATTATGATAGGATTAACCTAATTAATCGGCTCATATACATATAAAACTCTCTAAATTTGACAATTAGCCCACAAAACAACACCTTCTAACATTACGCTATAATACGCTCAATAAAATCCCCAAGCCCCAAGGAAGCACCATGTTTTTACCCACAACAAAAAAAGAGCTAAAAAAATTAGGATGGAAGCAACTCGATGTTATTTTGGTGAGTGGTGACACTTATGTAGACACACCTTATAATGGCATAGCTATTGTTGGAAAAATATTGGTTGACCAAGGTTATAGAGTAGGGGTGATAGCACAGCCTGATATCTCTAATGAAAAAGATATTACAAGATTGGGTGAACCCTTGCTTTACTGGGGTGTGAGTGGTGGTTTGGTAGACAGCATGGTAGCAAACTATACAGCTACTAAGAAGTTTAGAAAACAAGATGACTTTACCCCTGGGGCAGTCAATAACCGTCGACCTGATAGAGCCGTAATGAAGTACTGTAACCTTATACGCCAACACTTTAAAAACACTGTCCCTTTGGTTTTAGGTGGGGTAGAGGCGAGTCTTCGTCGTGTGGCTCATTATGACTTTTGGACAAATAAAGTACGTCGTTCTATCTTGTTTGATGCCAAAGCAGATGTGTTGGTTTATGGAATGGCAGAAAAGTCAGTAGTAGAGTTGACCGATGCTTATAGAGACAACAAACCAATAGAAGATATAAAAGGTATTTGCTACATCTCTAAAGAGAAAAAAGAGGGCTTTTTTGAACTGCCAAGTTATGCAGAGTGTGCTAAGGACAAACAAGCATTTATTTCGATGTTTCATCACTTCTATGCCAACAATGAACCTGGAATTTCTAAAGGGCTTATGCAATTTCATGATAGTCGTTATCTTATACAGAACCCACCACAAGAGAGCATGACTGAAGAGGAGATAGACCATATATATGACATAGGGTATGAGCGTGATGTTCACCCTTACTATAAGGCTCAAGGAGAAGTACGAGGTTTACAGACCATACAGTTTTCGGTGACAACTCACCATGGCTGTTATGGTGAGTGTAACTTCTGTGCCATTACAGTTCACCAAGGGCGAACCATTCGTAGCCGAAGTCAGAAGTCTATTGTCAACGAGATAGACCAATTTAAAGAGCATCAAGATTTTAAAGGAATCATTAACGATGTAGGGGGAGCAACGGCAAACATGTATGGTTTTGAGTGTGATAAAAAACTCAAAAGTGGAGTCTGTCAAGACATTCCTTGTACCAGTTCACAGGTTTGTCCTATACTTAAACCGACCCACGCCCCACAGATAGAACTTTTAGGGAAAATACGTAAGCTTCCACATGTGAAAAAAGCTTTTGTTAACAGTGGTATTCGCTATGATTTGATTCAAGAAGATACCAAACATGGAAAGCAGTACCTTAAAACTTTGGTTGACCATCATATCTCTGGTCAGATGAAAGTAGCACCTGAACATATAGATGACAAGGTTTTAAAATACATGAACAAGCCTGATAAATCGACATTGATGAGGTTTAAGAAGGATTTTGATGATTTAAATAAGAAGTCAGGAAAGAAACAGTTCTTAACCTATTATCTTATTGCAGCCCACCCAGGGAGTGAGCTAAAAGATATGGAGAACTTGAAAGATTTTGCCAACAGCGAGTTGAAGTTAAACCCTGAGCAGGTTCAAGTGTTTATCCCTACCCCATCAACTTACTCAGCTTTGATGTATTATACTGAGATAGACCCATGGACTAGAGAACCAGTGTTTGTTGAAAAAGACCCTATGCGAAAACAGAAACAAAAAGATGTGGTAACTGAGAAGACAAAGTATAAAAATAGTAGTAAAAAAGAGAGTTATATTAAAGCAAAAGAGAAGTTTAACTACAGAGCGTATAAAGAACTACATAGTTTTAGGAAAGATTATTAGACTTCTTGCGAAACTCTATATATGATTATATTGTCTATTGCACATCATATTTTATTAACTATCCTCTTAACTTAGCTAAGGCTAGGTCTGCGAGTCTACTTAATAAAATCTAATGCACACTAAACAACATCTTCAAAATATAGAGTTTTGCAAAAAGTCTATTAGATTTTGGTATAATTTTTTAAAAATTTAAAAACTCATATAAAAAGGAAAAAAGATGGCAAAAGATCACTACTTCGATATTACAGCAAAGTTAGACATGATGGAGATGAAAAATGCAATTATTATGGCACAAAAAGAGATTAAGACTCGATTTGACTTTAAAGGTGTGGTTGCAGAAATAACACTAAACGAAGCAGGGAAAGTTGTCTCTCTTAGCTCATCATCTTCTGATAAAGTAGACGCCTTGAAAGACATACTTATCTCTAAACTTATTAAACGAAACATTGCTGGTAAGTCACTAGAAGAGGTAAAGACAGAGGGGATATCTGGGGGAAATACTAAGATTATTTATAAAATAGTAGACAGCATTGAAAAAGATGAAGCTAAAGAGATAGTTAAAGCTATAAAAGCGTTGAAGTTAAAAGTTACTCCTTCTATTCAGGGTGATGAGGTTCGTGTAACTGGTAAGAAGCTTGATGATTTACAAACGGTGATGAAAGAGGTTAAGACTCTTGACTTGAAAGCTCCTCTTGTATTTGGAAACTTTAAGTAATAATTTATTGACATCATATATCACACCATTAAATTATAATTAACATAAAATAACATATAATGAGCTTATAATGTACTTTTACATTATAATTTAAAAATAGGAATTTTTATGAAAATAATTAATGGATTGATAATTGCATTATCTATAACACAAACGTTATCAGCAAATGAATTTAAGTTGGATGTTGGTAATCAACAAACTGTTCTTGCTGGTGATATTATAGATTTAAATGGAAAAGTACTCTCTGGAGATAAAAGTAAGATTGACCATTATCAGTGGGAAGAGAATGGGAAAGTATTAAAAAATACAGCAGAAGATGAAATAATCTATGAAGATGATGCCAATGCAGAAAATGGGTATGCACCTAAGGGAAAAGGCAACCATATTCTTAAATTTGTGCTGGTTGAAGAGTCAGGGAAAAGACATGTTAAGCGTTTGCTTGTAACTGTTGATAAAAAAGACAATGTATATATTTCTCAAAGAAACGATATGACATTTGATTTAAGAGCAGAATTTAAGGTTAAAACCGAAGTAGCTTCTTGGAATAATTATCATGCTTTTGATGGGCATTATTTAGAGGTGAAGGTAGGAGATATTGTACCTCTTAGTGGTATCGTAAACTCTTCGAAAAAGTATTTGGTAGATTTTTATACTTGGGAGTCTCATGGAAAAATACTTAAAAATCAACTCAATGATGAAATTCAATATTGGGATGAGGAAAATAGAGAAAATGACTATGTACCTCAAGCAGTAGGAAGAGAGTTTTTAAATTTTGTTGTGACAGACATACATGGTGTAAAACATTCAAAAACGCTTCTACTGAAAGTTAGAAGTAAAGATGCTAATCAAGATGATCATGGTAATAGTATTGCTACAGCAACAACAATAGAATTAAATAAAAAAGTAGATGGTGTATTTGAAAATCAAAGTGATAAAGATTTTTTTAAATTTACACTAGATAAAAAGCAAAATGTTAAGCTTGGCTACAGTAGATTTAGAAAAGTAGGTCTATTGGATTCAGAAGGAAAAACTCTTCACTTCAAATATTTATCTGTTCCTGGATCATCATTGTATAGAACAACGCCTATTAAATTAGAGTCGGGAACTTATTATATCCGTACAGGAGGTCACGTTGGTAAGTATACTCTAGAAGTAATAGCATATGATGATAATCCAATAGATAAGTACCCAGAACATCCAGCTACAAAGGTTTCTCCTGGAACTGTAATTAAATCATATATAAATAGTAAGAATGATAAAGATTGTTTTTATAAGAAAAATGCAAAGTATAAGATAGAAGGTGATGTTCGGTCAGAGTTAAAGTCTAGGAACAGTACTGTATGTTTAAAATTATCTACATTTTCACGTGGACGTACTCCTTATACGATTAGCTTTTTTAATTAATATTAAAAAACATATTATTAAATTATTATTAACATAAAATAACATATAATGATTCTGTAATGTACTTTTACATTATAATTTAAAAATAGGAATTTTTATGAAAATAATTAATGGATTGATAATTGCATTATCTATAACACAAATGTTATCAGCATATGATTTTACATTAGATGTTGGTAATCAACAAAGTATTCTTTCTGGTGATACCATAGATTTGAATGGAAAAGTACTCTCTGGAGATAAAAGTAAGATTGACCATTATGAGTGGGAAGAGAATGGAAAAATCTTAAAAAATACAGCAGGTGATGAGATAATCTATGAAGATGATGCAAATGCAGAAAATGGATATGCACCTGAGGGACAAGGTAAACATATTCTTAAGTTTGTAGTGATTGAAGAGTCTGGACAAAGACATGTTAAACGTCTGGTAGTTGAAGTTGATAAAAAAGAGAATATACGTATTAATAAAGTAAAAGATATGACATTTGATATAAGAGCAGAGTTTCCTGTCAAACGTGAACAACGTCCTGAGGGAAACTATAGATTATCTGAAGGACACTATTTAGATGTTAAAGTAGGAGATATCGTACCACTTAGTGGAATAATAGACGCTTCTAAAAAAAGTTTGGTCGATTTTTACACCTGGGAGTCTCATGGAAAAATACTTAAAAATCAACTCAATGATGAAATTCAATATTGGGATGAGGAAAATAGAGAAAATGACTATGTACCTCAAGCAGTAGGAAGAGAGTTTTTATATTTTGTTGTAACAGATGTAAATGGAAAAAGACATTCAAAAACTCTTCTACTTAAAGTTAAAAGTAAGGACACTAATCAAGATGATCATGGAAATACCATGGCAACTGCTACAGAAATAGAATTAAATAAAAAAATAAATGCTTTATTTGAAACTGATGATGACAATGACTTTTTTAAATTTACTTTAGATAAAAAGCAAGATGTTACAATTGTCTTTAATCAAAGAGGTACTAGAAAAGTAAGTACTGTGTTAACAGAAGAAGGTGAGGTTATTAAAATGAATTATAGATCTGTACCTGGGTCACCGTATTTTAGATCAAAGCCTACTACATTAGAGGCAGGGACATATTATGTGAATTTAAAATTTAGCTTTGGTAAGTATAGTTTAGAAGTGCAAACGCAGAATTAATGCATGAAGAAGAGAGAGTATCTACTCTCTCTTTTTACCTATGAACAGTGTCCACCACCACAACAACCACCTGAAGCAGCAGGTTGTGCAGGAACATTCATAGCGATACTAAAGTTTTCACCATCTTCACTAAGTGTAAAGTCATGTTTTCCACAAAATTTTGTGTTCATGTGATTTACCATACTTTGTGCCTGAATCAATGCATCATCTTTGTTATCAAAACTTGTTCCGTTGTCAAAATCACTTTTCTTGAAACATCCACACTCTTTATCTACTGTAATTGTAAACATATTTAATCCTTAATTTTTTTTGATAATAACGTACTTTACTTAAAAATAGGAGTAATTTACTCCTATTTTATTTAGAAAACTTTAGATATAAGTAAAAGTTCTATAAATCATCTTCGTTTTAAGTAAAAATAGGATAAAAATAATATTAATTAAGCTAAAAACTTCAAGGGCAATTCAATGACAATGAAATATGATGTAAAAGAGATAGAGAGTGTTTGTACTTACTGTGGTGTGGGGTGTGACATTACAGGTGTGGTTGAGAACAATAAGATTAAAAAAATCTATGCTCAAAAAGATGGTGTGGTTTCTCAAGGTAAGCTTTGTATCAAAGGGAAGTTTGGTTTTGATTTTGTTGATTCTGATGAGCGAATAAGAGAGCCTCGCATTCGTAGAAGTTTTATAGAAAAAAACCTGAAGATAAAAGAGCAGTTTGAAGATAAGTTAAAAGTTTTTGATGATACCTTTTGGACCTGTGATCTAGATACAGCAACATCTATCGCTGCTATGAAACTCCAAGAGGTAAAAGATACCTTTGGGGCTGAGAGTTTCTGTGCTATTGGTGGAGCTAGAACCAACTGTGAGAGTTCTTACTCGTTTCAGAAATTTTGTCGTGAGACCATGGAGTCTCCTCATGTGGACAACTGTGCAAGGGTTTGTCACTCACCGAGTCTTAAGGGTATGAAGACCACCATCGGAGAGGGGGCTGCGACCAACCCTTACGATGACATTTATGCTACGGAGTTTATGGTGGTTATTGGTTCTAACACCATGGAGGCTCATCCAATTATTGCAAACCGTATGGTCGATGTGGCTAAAAAGAACAACAACTTGGCTGTGATAGATGTTCGCGAGACCAAAATAGTTAAGTATGCAAAACATAATTGTATTATTCCTTATGAGGCAAACTTACTTATTTTGAATATGATGGCGTATGTGATTATAGATGAAGAGATATATGATGAGAGCTTTATTAATAACCGTACCAAAGGTTTTGAGGAGTTTAAAGAGACGATTTTAAATGACCCTTATGCCAACCCTGACTTTTTTAAAGATGTAGAGGGCTATGAGTACTTAACAAAGATGATTCCCAACATTGCCCGTGAGTATGCTGTGAAAAACTCTATGATATTTTGGGGGTTAGGAATTACTGAACATTTAGATGGTTCACATGCTGTTATGGCAATTACTCACTTGGCACTCATGACAGGAAACATAGGTAAACGTGGAGCAGGGCTTATGCCTCTGCGTGGGCAAAATAATGTTCAAGGTGCTTGTGATATGGGTTGTCTACCTTACTATTTACCTGACTATCAAGATGCTCCAAACGTTGGACTGATGACACCTCAACTCATAGATGGTATGATAGATGGGAAGATAAAAGCACTGCTCAATATGGGAGAAGACATTACCCACATTCACCCAAATATAAATAAAATAGAAAAAGCAATAAAAAACCTAGAGTTTATTATGGTGCAAGAGCTGTTCATGACAGACATTGCTCAGTATGCTGACATCGTTATTGGGGTGCGTTCTGCTTATGAGAAGACGGGTGTTTATGTCAATGCCATGCGTAGGCTACACCTTTCACAGCCATTGGTTGAGACTGACTTGCCTGATGATTGGGAAGTGATTAAAGAGTTAACCAACAAGCTGGGTGGAGACTTTAAACATGAGACCAGTGAAGATGTATGGAATGAAGTAACGAAAGTAGCACATAGACGTTTTTCTGGTGCACAGTATTATCGTTTGGCACGGCATAGAAAAAGAGGAATACAGTGGCCTGTTTATATGGAAGATACACCGATTTTACACCTGTTAGATTTTAGAACTGATGATGGTTTGGGTAAGTATGTCTATAAACAGTATGAACCTAGAGGAATGATTCAGGAGATACTTGACAAAGAGTTTTATGCAGATGGGCTTGATGGTTTTTACTTGACTACAGGGCGAACTTTGGCTCACTACAACAATGCTGCTCAGACCAAACATACAGCAAAACTTTTTAACAACCATAGTGAAGATACACTTTTGGCTTCAACATCAGATGAAGGAAAATTTGGTGATAAGGTGATACTTAAAACAGAGTATGGCGAGACAGCTGTACTGAATGTAAAATATAGTGATAAGCTGAAGCCTCGTACGCTCTTTACTACTTTTCACCATGCACGTTCTCGGATAAATGCTATTTTTGGGGATGAGATGGATGAGTTGATAATGACGGCACGATTTAAATCTTTACGTGTTTCTGTGGTGCCTCAGTAACATTTTTGTTGTTCTTCTGTCACTTTTTTTTCTTTGTTCCACCACAAAGAAAAAGAAGTAACCAAAAAAAAGAAAAGATGAATTGCTGACGAAGTAAATGGACTCTTTTTTTGATATTATTATTTTTGTAAATATCTCTTCCTTTACGACCTTCTTAAAAAGTATGACAATTTGAAATATTTTTATAGCTTTTAATGTTTTTTATGTATACTTGAAATAAAAAAGGTCTTCTTATGCGACATGAACTTAACAACACCATTATTGGAAGTCAGAATGAAGCCAAGGCTATAACGTTTTTACAAGCTGAGGGTTTTAGAATAGTAGAGCAAAATTACTATGCTCGTAAGCTGGGTGAGATAGATATAGTGGCTACCCGTGATGGAGTGCTTCATTTTATAGAGGTGAAGTCTGGACAAGCTGATTTTGACCCTATTTATAACTTTACTGCATCGAAACAACGTAAGGTTATTAACTCGGCTTACTACTATATGAAAGAGAAAAACTTGGACATGGTTTTCTCTATAGACTTAATTGTTATTCGATGGGGAGAGATAGAGTTTTTGGAAAATGTGACTCTTTAAAACACTTTAACCAAAGGAGTTATATTTAGTTTTTGTTATTTTTGGCTATAATCATTAAAATATGTTTAGCAGTGTTTAAATATAATTCTTTATACTGAGGATAACAATGGCTTGGCGAACTAAAAAGACAAAACAGGGTTTCGTTTTTGAAGAATTTGGATGGTATGATATTGAGAAGGCAAATAAAAAATTAAAACCCCGATTAGAGGGTGGAAAATTTGCATCAAACAATCAAACAGTCAATGAAGATAAACGTACAGATGATGAAAACACTTATATAGCTGATGTTAATCAATATATTAAACGACTCAATGAGTATGGTTCTAAAAAAGCCATTGAGATAAAAAAAGAGGTCTATACACTTGTCGAAAAAGTTGAACTTGAAAATATTAATTTTTCTAAACTGTATAGGTTCTTTAAAGAGAAGTCGAGTAGTATAAATGATGCTTTTATTCATGAAGAAGAATCCAATCAAGAGCGACGACTTGACCTCAAAAATGAACTCAATACTTTTCGTCTCGCAAACAAGTTAAGTAAACGTGAGGCGTATTATCCTAAAAGTTATATTTTACATTTTGCATGGATATTTGTTTTTATATTTATAGAAGCACTTATTAATGCTTACTTCTTTGGCGAAGCTTCAAGTTTAGGACTTCTTGGTGGGGTTCTTATAGGCTTTGTGACCTCATTTTTTAACGTAACACTCTCTACCATTGCTGGTTATGTATTGCGTTATAAAAATCATGTGTCATGGTTTAAAAAGATATTGGGACTTCTTACTTTTACTATTTTGTTAGCAGCTATTTTTGTTTTGCATCTTTTTATAGCTCATTATCGGGAGATTTTAAGTACCAACCCACATGTAGAAATTTCTTCTGTTTTAGAGCCTATGTTAAAACAACCATTTGCCCTAAACGATATGGATACGTTAATCTTAGTTGCTTTGGGTTTATTGATTACACTTTTTAGTATTTTAAAAGGGATGAACCTAGATGACCGATACCCAGGGTATGGAGCTGTTTATCGTAGATGGAGAGAAAAAGAAGATCAGTTTTTAAGTTCTAAAAAACAGGCAAGAAATTTGATGAGAGAGTTGTATTCTGTTTCATTAAGAAAATCAGATGAAATGGTGGCGACACTTTCAGCTTCTAAAAAAAGTTTGGACCATCTTCATTCGGATATGAGTGCTTTTATCAATACCTATACAGGGTATCATCTTCGAGCTATAGAGGGTGCTAGAACACTTATAAGTGCTTATAGAAATGGAGCAAGGTTTGTCTATGGAGATAGAGTTAGTTTTGAATACAGTGACAGACTTTTAGTCGGAGAAGGTGGTTTAAGTAAGCTTAACAATAAAACTTTATTAGAGTCTCAAACATTGCTTGAAGATACTTTGGAAAAAGTAGATGGTCATATGAATGAGTTTTTTGAAAATCAAAGACTTTTTGAAAATGAACTTGATGAGTTAAAAGACAAATATTTAAGTCATGAAAGTATAGAAAAAATACTCTATCAAGTTAAAAAGAATAGGGAGCTTGAACTGTGACAAAAGAAGACAAAAAAGGTATAGCAATTATCGCTTCATTGGTTTTACTAGGTGTTGCTGTATTTTACCTCTCTTATGAGTTAAAGCCTAAGAAGTACAGCATAGATGAGCAGTCACTCTGCTCAAAAGATGAAGTGGTGAAGTTAAAAAAAATTATATTGATAGATAAGAGTGATAGATGGAGTACCCATAATATAGAAAAAATAGACAGTTGGCTTTCAGACATACATGAGGGGGTAGAGATGAATAGCCGTCTTAATATTTTATCTATTTATGGAAATGATGAAAATAGTACCAAAATAAAAACACTGTTTGATAAATGTAGTCCTGGTAACCAAGAAGATTGTAATGCACTCTATGAAAATTGTCGTGATATAAAAGAGAACTATGACCGTGCTTTTCAAGAGCCTCTTCTTGAGATTACAGAGATGTTGGAAAAACCAGGTGAGTCAAATACCTCTCCTCTTTTTGAAACGGTAACAGAGATAGTTGATAATATTAGAAGCCAAAAGGCAGAGATTCATATAATCAGTGATTTTATGGAAAATTCATATAAATTTAATTTTTATAAAGAAGTTGTCTCTGCTGATGAAGCGATAAAAGAGTATGCCTTACCTAGTGATGCAAATATTACCGTCTATATGCATATAATCGAACGGCGTAAACATCCTAGAGAACTTTTAGATAAAGTAAAAAACGTATGGAAAGAGTATTTTGAAAAACAAGGCATTACCGTAGTAGATGCAAAAAGATTTTTTATTACAGATTAGTTATATTAATATATATTAATCAATTTTATTATCCTTTGTACTCCTAATAACAGAGGGTATTATAAAGTATAAAATAAGATTATATTTTTGACCAAATTTCTTTAAAATGCGACAATTCTTATGTTTTCGTTGAGTACTTTGCTATAATACTTACATGAGAGTCCTTCATTTTTTCCCTTTTTTTGAGGCTCTCATACGATAACTTTTAATTTTATAAACTTTAACTCTTTCCTTTTTCTTTTTAATATAGAAGCAGTTAAAAGTTGTCAAAATCTTATTTTTATTTTCCCTTCAAATTACAATATACTCACATAGTTTGGTTATAATAGACTCAATAAGCTACATAGGTACTTTTTATAGAGGAGATATATTGTGAAACATCTTATAAATTTTATAGAGGCTAAAACAGTCTCTAAATCAAAAATATTTAAACATTTAAATTGTTCTAAAGAGGAAGCAAAAATACTCCAGTATATTTGTCGTCGTTTTGTAAAAGGTATAGAAGAGACAGCTGTGTTGGATGTATTGCAAGACAATTTTGAGTATGAAGGTTATGATTATCTTGCTTATCTTTCAGTAGTTAAAAAACTTATGGATATGGGTTGGATAGTACAGGTGAGTTTTGGGCAAGTTCAAGTACAAGAAGTCTCTCAACTGGAACTTTTAAATACATCAGTAGGTCCTAGTATGAGTCTGCTTCGTCTTTTAGAAGAGGGTTCTTTAGAGATATCCTTACCGGATATAAAACCATATACTGACCATTTGGAGTATTTACAAGACCAGTTTGATGTGATAGAACTTTCACATAAAATGTCTGTTAAAAAACAAGGGTTTTCTGACAGTTCCTTGAGCATGGGACGTTTAAAAAATAAATTGGTGCTTTTAACTCAGCGTATTGAAGAGCGTCTTAAGATTACAAAAGAGCCAATTGTGGTAGAGGAGTTTTTTAAAGAAAAGAACTTCGATGAGAGAGAACAGAGAATCTTTTTAGCTTTACTAAAAGAGGAGTACTCTGGAGGAGAAGGGCAGTTTCGTGATATGAACACACTGATTGAGCTTATTTCTCTTGATGAGTATGACAAGATTCGTAACCGTGCTTTACTTGAAGATGGGTCTCGCCTAATTAATGACAAGATTATTGACTACGAAGAAATTCTTAATATGTTTGGAGGTATCAGCCGTTCTTTCTACTTGCAAGAAGATGTACTTCAAAAGATTATTCACCCCAATAAAAAGAAAAAAGTAACCAAGTTAAAACTGGACAAACTCATAGAAGAGCAAGAGTTGTTTGAGTACCTAAACCCAACTACTGACCTTAGTGACGTGGTACTTCACCCTAAAACCAGAGAGGTACTTAACACGGTTATAAAACAGGTTGACAAAGATGTTTTTGCCAAGCTAAAAGCATGGGGTATTAAAGACAAAAGAAAAGGGATAGACGCACGTATAATTTTTTATGGAGCACCAGGAACAGGGAAAACCATGACGGCTGTTTCATTGGCAAAAACACTTAAACGTCCTATTTTGAGTTTTGACTGTTCTAAGATTTTGTCGATGTATGTGGGTGAGAGTGAGAAGAATGTTCGTAAGATTTTTGATGAGTTTAAGGCTTTGAGTAAAAAAGCAAAAGTAGACCCCATTTTACTACTTAACGAAGCTGACCAGTTTCTAAGTAGTCGAACGGAGGGAGCTGGAAGCTCGGCTGATAAAATGCACAATCAGATGCAAAATATCTTTTTAGAGCAGATAGAGCAGTTTGAGGGCATACTCATAGCCACCACCAACTTGCTTGACAACATAGATAAAGCTTTCTCAAGACGCTTTAATTATAAAATAGAGTTTAAAAAACCTGGCAAAAAACAGCGAAAGCGTCTTTGGCACTTTATGTTGCCTGAAAATGCAGACTATGATGAGAAGCTTGATGTTGACGAGTTGGCAAAGTATGAGCTAACGGGTGGACAGATAAACTTGATTATTCGTAATACAGCCTATAAAGTTGCTGTAAGAGATGAGAGTGTCTTTACGCTAGAAGACTTTTTAGATGAGATAGAAAAAGAGTTGGGTTCTAGTTTTGAAAGTGATGGGAAGAGTATGGGGTTTAAGATTTAAACCCCAATAATTTAATGCCATTTAAGACAAGAAAAAGGTGTTTTGTCTTCACAAGTGTAAATGGTACAACTTGCTTGGTTGTTACCTGCACGTGTACAGGTATTACAACCATCTGACCACTCTTGACAAGTTTTTGGAACATTTGCTTCTAAAGGTCTTAACTTTTTGGTCTCTTTAAAGCCTTCTGGAAGGGTCATTCTTTTTGTTGCTTGTTTTACCTTTATAGGTATTTTTGTTTCTTTCGCCTCTTTTGTTAGGGTCTGTTTTGTAGGGCTATTCACTTTTGCAGATGTAGCCTTTGCTCCACATCCTATCATTAAAAATGTCACTACAAGTAGAGTTATATACTTCATCATGATTTGATTTCCTTTGTAATTTTGTTAATATAAATATACAGTAAATAGTATTACGATTACATTGTAGATAAAAAAATTAATCCTAAATTATGTAATGAGACTGTAAAATAAATTTAAAATTTTAAAAGGAATATTCATCAAGCCTCTCTATGAAAATAGTATAGAAAAACATATTAATTGCCCACAATGTGGAGATGCTTTAGATATTCATTTTAAATGGACAAAGCTGGTTGCATGTCCCTCTTGTGGCTCTTCTATTTTTCTTGGTGATGAAGGTGCAGAACTTATTGGTAAAGTTTCAACCCTCAGTCCTGAACCCTCTCTAATAAAGCTTCATGACCCTATTATTATAGACAATAAAAACTATCTACCTTTAGGAAAAATTCGTTATTCGTATGGACGTGGTTTTTGGGAAGAGTGGTTTTTAAAGGGTGAAAAAAACCAAGAGTTTTGGTTGAGTATTGACGAGGGTGATTTTGTTTTAGAGAAGAGAGCTGAGATAAGTTTACCTTTTAAGTCGCCACATGTTGTAAAAGTAGGTAAACGTTATGGAAGTTATCTTGTTACAGAAGTAGGTACGGGTGAGTGTGTAGGGTTTGAAGGTGAGTTGCCGTTTCCTATAAACATAGGTAAAACCTATAACTATTTACACTTAAGTAAAGGTGGAGGCAATCTGATAACTGTTGAGTTTACAGATGGTGTTGATAAGATATTTCAAGGAAAATGGATAGACCCGTTAACTATAAAAAGGGTCTACTCATGAGTAGAGTGCAAAGTATAAAATGTACCAACTGTGCAGCACCTTTAAAGTTACTAGGTGGTGGACGTGTAGAGAGTATTACTTGTTCTTACTGTAAGTCGGTGCTGGATTTAAATAACAACTATAAAGTACTTTCAAATTTTAAAAAGGTAAAAGAGCGTCATAAACTCCCTTTCGAGCTGGGCATGAAAGGAGAGTTAAAAGGGGTTGAGTATACGATTATTGGTCGAATAACCTATACCGAAACTGTTTATGTCGACCACAGTTGGAGTGATTTCTTACTTTTTTCTCCTATTTATGGATATGCGTGGCTAACATATGAACAAGGGCATTTGCTTTACTCTAAGCGTAATAGAACTTTTCCAAACTTGACATGGGAAGAGATAGAGCAACAATCTTTGGTGGTCGTTGATGAAAAAGCGTATAAACCTTATGATACCTATAGAGCAAAAGTTACTTATGTAGAAGGTGAACTAACTTGGATAGCCAAATATGGTGATAAGATAAATTATATAGACCTTGTCTCTGCTCCTTATGGAATTAGTGCAGAGAACAACGGAAAAGAGATAGAGTTTTATAACGATGAATATCTGGATGCCACAGAGGTCTATGAGACATTTGGGGTTCCTGAGGAGCAACGAGATACAGAAAAAGGTTTTCACCCTTTAAAACCATTGAATCGACCATTTTTTAAAGAACTTTCAAAAATCTCTTTATGGTTTATATTTATTATGAGTTTACTTATGATGGTGTTTATGTTTGATGGTTCTGGAAAAACTATTGCTTCGTTTACAGCAGGTAACCTTGAACCTGTAAAAGAGCCTTTTACTGTGACTTCTACAAAGTATTTGACCAGTATTCATATAAAGGCAAACTCTGCAAAAGCCTTAAATAACTTTAATATAAAACTTTTTAAAGATAAACAGCTTATTTTTTCATTAACCCAAAACAATGCTTATATTTTTGATGAAACGACAGCTAAAGTATCTAAACGCTTAGATACTTGGGAGCGACGAGCAAAAGAAGTAGTGGTTTATTTAAATTTAGACAAAGTAGGTCTTTATCAACTCTCTGTTTCACCTATAGACAATACGGTTGTCTCTATTTTAGAGGTTAAGGTTAAGGAGAAGGATTCACGATTAAACTATCTGTTGATATTTACTGCTTTTCTTTTGTTCTTCTTTTTGCTCTACTACTTTTTTGTTTGGCGATATAATCGTAAACAATCAAGTGAAAAAGAGATTGACAATGAAGAGAGCAGAGAGATAAATATAGATGGCTGGGGTCAAGTGATTGTTTGGACGCTTGTTGTTTTGTTTATTATTTTTACAGGTAACGATTAAGGATATGCAATGGGAAAATTAATTATGCTTTCTTTTTTTACTCTAGGGTCTACACTCTCTTATTATACCTATACAGGTATAGGACAAGAAAAAATAGAGACAATAAAAAAAGAGCCATCGGTTCGTTCTAACAGTTATAGAGCAGGTGGAAGAAGCTACAACAGCAGTAGTTATAGTTATGGAAAATAAATACAAAAATTAAACAACATAAAAAAGGAACAAAATATGGAAACATTTCACTTAACAGGTATGGTATCGGCACTTGTCTATGCAGGATTAGGTATCGCAGTATTTTTTTTAGTCTTATCACTTATTGAGGTATTAACAAAATATTCAGTTAACAAAAAAATTACTGAAGATGGAAACGTAGCCTTGGCTATTGTTTTAGGAGCCATTATTCTCTCCTTAGGACTTATTATCTCATCAGCGATTCGTTAATGTCTTCTAACATCACTTCTAAAGTTGACTCTCGAAGTAAAGAGGTAGCCCTTCTTTTTGGTACCTTTCTTATTGCTATTTGTGGCTTAATCTACCAGCTTTTAGAGAGTACGCTCTCTTCGTATCTGTTAGGTGATTCTATCTACCATTTCTCTTTGGTTATAGGACTCTTTATGAGTTCTATGGGAATCGGTTCTTGGCTTTCACGCTTTATAGAAGAGCATTTGGAGAGAGCCTTTGTTTTGTTGCAACTGAGCATCGCTATTTTAGGTGGATTTTCAGCATTTATTCTATTTTTTGCTTTTGCCTATATAGACAATTATGATGCATTTTTGTATCTTATTACCATCTCTTTAGGGACAATGCTGGGTATAGAAATCCCCCTTATTATTCGTATACTCAAAGAGAGTTTTTCTTTAAAGACCAATATTTCTAACGTATTTACTGTAGATTACATAGGTGCACTATTTGCTTCGTTGTTATTTCCTTTGGTTTTGGTACCTAAGTTGGGGCTAATGCAGACCTCATTTTTGTTTGGGATGATTAATCTTTTTGTAGGAAGCATGGCTTGGTATATTTTTAGAAAATATTTAGGAAAGAAGTATCTTCTTTATCTTTTTATAGTGTTTGCACTGCTTTTAACAGGTTTTTGGCAATCTTCAAAACTCACCACCATGATAGAGAACAAACTTTATAGTAACAATATTATCTATACGAAACAGACCACGTATCAGAAAATAATTGTAACAGCACATAAAGGACGGATTCAATTCTATATTAATGGTGCCATACAGTTTGACAGCATTGACGAGCATCGTTATCATGAGTCTTTGGTTCACCCTGCCATGATGTCTGCGAAAGCACATGAGAATATTTTGATTATTGGTGGTGGTGATGGGATGGCACTGCGTGAAGTTTTAAAGTATAAAGATGTAAAAAAAGTAACCTTGGTAGATTTGGACCCCGTGATTACAACGCTATTTAAAGAGCATAAAGATTTGAGTAAACTTAACCATCACTCTTATAGTGATAAACGTGTAACAGTCTTAAATCAAGATGCATGGAAGTTTATAGAAAACACAAAGAATCTTTTTGATGTGATTATTTTAGATTTGCCTGACCCCAATAATATTTCACTTAGTAGACTCTATAGTCAGACCTTTTATCAGCTTATAAAGAACAAACTTTCAAAATCTGGTGTGATGGTTACCCAAGCGAGTTCTCCTCTTTTTACTCGACAAGCATTTTGGTCTATTAAAAAGACCATGGAAAATACAAAACTTCATGTCAAAGCTTATCATACCTATGTACCAAGCTTTGGTGAGTGGGGTTTTGTACTTGGCTCAAACTTTCCTATAAATTTTGAAAAAGAGAAACCTATGGAGGGTTTGAAGTATTTAAATATGGATGTGATGAAAAGAATGCCTCTCTTTGCACCCGATATAGCAGAGCTGGATGTAGAGGGAAATAAACTAAGTACCCATCGACTTATAGAGTATTATAATGAGGGTTGGAAGAAGTGGTATGAATAGAACGTATAAAACACCATGTTTTATAATGGAGCAGAAGAGACTTGATAAAAACTTAGAGAAATTATCTCAGATAGAAGAGGAGAGTGGAGTAAAAATATTACATTCTATAAAAAGCTTTAATCAAAGCTCTGTATTGCCTCTTATAGCCTCTAAACTCTCTGGTATGAGTGTTGGCTCACTAAAAGAGCTTAAAATGGCTCAAAATGCAAATGCCAAACATATACATCTTCATGCACCTGCATTTAAAAAAGAAGAACTTATGATGATGAGCGATAAAGTCTCTACGCTCTCTTTTAATTCTTTGGGACAGTGGACAAACTTTTCAATTTTAGAGTTAGGAGAAGCATCTTTGGGACTGCGTATTAACCCTAAACTTCATTTACCTATTCCTAACTATTGTAATCCCAATTTAGGATACTCTCGCTTGGGTATAGATTCTTTGGAGTTTATAGAAGCCTATAGGAATGAGGGAGATAGATTTGAAAAATTAGAAGGTCTACACTTCCATGCACTTTTTCAAAGCTCTGTTCAGGGTTTGGTTATTCTTTTAGAGCATATTGAGCAACACTATAGAGAGGTACTCCCTATGTTAAAGTGGCTTAATCTTGGAGGAGGGCATAATTTTACTGATGATACGTATGATATTCAAAGTTTTCTCTCTGCGATTAAAAAATTTAAAATGCTTTATCCTCAGCTAGAACTCTATTTTGAACCGGGGGAATCGGTACTTAAAGGCTGTGGAGAGTTTATAGCTACAGTTTTGGACATTGTCACCGTGGCAGAACAAAATGTGGTGATTTTAGATACCTCTATAGAGACACATCTTCTTGATGTGGCTATTGTAAATCAGAGATTAAAAGTTAGAGGAACTCAGAGCTTTTCTACACCTTATTTTTATGAACTTACAGGCAACAGTTGTCTACAGGGTGATATTATAGGTGAGTATTTTTTTATAGATAAACTGCACATAGGGGATAGGGTGATTTTTGAAGATATGATGGGTTACAGTATGGTAAAAATGACAGAGTTTAATGGAATGGAGAATGCAGAATTTATTTTAGTATAAACTCTGCAATTATAAAAAATAGATGTTTTCTACTTATGTTTACTCTCTCTAAATCTTAGAGCATAGTTTAACTCAGTTAATAAACTTTCATCTTTAAAGTTAATAAAACATATCTGTCTAGCCATATCTTTAAGTGTAGACATCTCTTTTGTAATTGATTCTCTAATAGTATCTGTGGTTGATTTATTTCTTAATAGGTCTGTTGAAAAGAGTAAATCGTCACTTAGATAAAAATATAGCTTATTATCATCTCTGATAATATTTAAGTTTTCTTTTCTATGTATGTTATTTCTTTGTGAAATATAGAAAAAAAGCGTAGCTGTTCCTAGAAGTATTGCTGCTAGTATTAGGTTGTTCATAAGTATATAACTTATAATCACAGCTAAGCCCATGATAAATAAAATAATCATTGAATTTGTTTTCATAATTTAGTCCTTTGTATTATGTTAGGAGCATAATATTTTTTAATTGTGTAGGAATCGAGTAAATTGTGAGATTATTGTGTTTAATATAAAAATATATATGTGATTAATTGTAACATGTTACTTTTCTAGCACTCTTCATAGTGAAGCTTTAACCCTTTTGAGGTCATAACAAACCCCGAGATATGTACCTTGCCTTCATGTACCATATTATGGTGCTTTTTACACAGTGGAATAAGGTTGTATTTGTGGTCTTTGTCCATAAATCCAATTTTTCCTTCACTATTCGCCAGTTCTTGGGCTTGAATATGATGTACATCTTCCACGTTTTCTTCACATAAGGCACATTTTGTAACATATAATGTTTTATTGTAACGGCTTCTCTTTTGTGACTTTAATAATTTTAGTTCAGATGTTTTACCGATGAGGTCTTCTCGTATACTGTAAGCATTTTTTAGAAAATCATCATCCATATGTAGAGACTTTGCAAACTCTAAACCATAAAGAGAACTTCCCATACCCAGTTGTAGTTGACGGTTATAGATAAGGGTATCTTCCTCTTCATCATATTTGACACCAAGGTGTAGCAGTATAAGTGATTCTACTTTTTTCAATGGCTCTATATTTTTGAGTTGGTGAAGGTGTGTGGCAAAAATAAACGTTGATTTCAAATCTAAAAGTTTTAAAATGGCACCAGCCACAATAGCCAACCCAGACTCTGTCTCTGTCCCCTGTGAAATTTCATCACCTAAAATAAGACTTTTATCAGAGGCACGGTTAAATATGTTTTTTAGTTCCATCATCTCAACTGCAAAAGTGGATAGCCCTTTATAGAGATTGTCCTGAGAGACAATACGGGTAAAGAGTTTGTCATACATACCCAGCTTTAGCTCAGTAGCAGGAACAAAGAATCCAGCTTGAGCCAAAATGACAGCCAGACCAATACTTTTCATCAATGATGACTTCCCTGAAGAGTTGATTCCATAGAGTAGAACACCGTTAACAGCTTTGCCTTCACTGGCGTTGAGTGTTATGTGGTTATGTTTGGTCTCTATGCCTTCACCTAAATAGACATCGTTGGGAATATAGACTCCTGCTTGTTCATTGGCTTCTATAATAGGGTGACGCAGACCAATGGCTTCAAAGGCTGAACAGTCGTCTACAATGGTAGGACGAGTTAAGTTCATGCTTTTAGAACATTTTACATTGGAGATAGCCACATCAATGTTGGCAACAAAAACTATAAGCTCTTCTAGTAGATGTGAAAAACGTTTCTCTATCTCATCTAAACTCTGTAGGTAACGCTGTTTTACCAGTGAGATAAGTTTTACTTGATTGGTTTCATAGTTTTGTGTAATCTCTTCAAATAGTTTAGAGTTTATTTTAACAGCATTTTTCAGATGCTTATAGTGAAAGTCTTTAAAAAAGTGATGTTCACCATTTATGGTAACAAAGGACTCTTTTAACTCTTTCTCTATCATGGTAAATCTGTTACGGGTAAGGTTAATGCTGTAGCCCTCACTCTCCAAGTAGCCTATATCTGCATAGTTGTTCTTAGCAGTTTTTATAAGTTTCTCTTGTTCAAAGAGTTGGTCTATATGTTCAGAGACTTGTTCTAGTTTTCCTATTTCAACTTTTTGTCTCTTTAAAATGTTGTCAATAGCAGGGTAGATACCATCTTTAAAGATGTTGTCATTTATCTGGTCTATACGAAATTTGGCACAGATGTTTAGGTTGAAGCTGTTTTCAAGGTGTTGGTAAAACTCTGAAACTTCATTACTAAGGTTATCATCGTAAGCGATACCCATCGAAGAAGCATCTTGTAGGAGTTTTGTTATGGCTTCTAGTGACATAGTAATGTAAGTGAGTTCCACAGGGTGAAGTTTTTTGAGTTTTATACGCCGTGTGATACGCTCCAAATCATAAATATTTTTTAGATGGGTATCATAACTGTCACTATGCTCCATAAGTTTTTCACTTAGGTCATAACGGGCTTCTAAAATCTCTTTATCTAAAATAGGAGAGAGTAGACGCTCTTTTAATAGACGCTTCCCAAAGGCTGTAGATGTTTTGTCTATTAAACTTAGCAGGGTCACTTCTGCTCTGTCCCTAGAGATAACGCCGAGTTGTTCTAGTGCATTGTTTCCCAAATAGAGGTAACGACTTTCACCTAAAAAGATAGGACGATTCATCTTCTCTATAATCGCCTCATCATGCTCTATAATAAATTCTATAAGTATCGCTAAGGCTTCTGTAGTATAGGGGTGACGTTCTAAGTCAAGGTACTCAATAGCAGATAAAAAAGAGTTAATCTCATAAACTTTTTTAAAGAGTTCATTTTGATAAACAATTTTACATCGACGCTCATTCACAGAGCTGTGAAACTGTTTGAGTTCGAGATAGCTTTTTAGCCACTCTAGTTCAATATCAGAATTACTAAGTGTGACTATAACTTCTGCTGTATTATAGGTTTGTAGAAGGTTAAAAACTTCATCGAGGGCATAAGTTTTGTCATCACGGCTAGAGTGAATTTCGTTAACGATGGTCTTTCCTGTGGTTACATCTATCGCAGCATAACCCACAGAGTAGATGCCTTGGTTTTCATCTATGTTCAGAGAGACTATGTTGTTTTCAGAACTTTCGGTATGGTATTCGAAGTTGGTACCTGGAGAGATGATATTGGCAACATAGCGTTTTATGTTGGGCATCTCTCCTTTTTGTTTAACAACCACGATGGTGTATTTTTTGGTACCTATAAGACGAGAGAGATAACGCTCTAAAGAGACAGCTGGAACACCAGCTAACAGAGGGTTTCTAACAGAGTTCTCTATAATGGCTTTGCTTTTACGGGTAAGTTGTATGTTTAGTAGCTCTGCTATCTCTTTGGCTTTACCAATCTTTAGTTCATTGTTATTGACCTCATAAGTCTCAAAAAATGTACCTATCTCCATAAGCACTAACGCATTTGAGCCATATTTTTTTTCAAAATGTTCTTGGAGTTCAAAGTAGACTTCGGTTAAAAGTTTACCTTTACTAGAGAGTATTTTTGCAGATGTTTCCAAATAATATAACCTATTCTATTTTAATAGGTTATTTTATCGGGTTAGGGGTTAGTGTTTGCTTTGCCATGCAAGAAGTCTAATATTTAAAAGACCCTAGCGAACAATACGTTTTGTATACTTGTCATAATTATAGATGTCATTTCTAAACTCTAACTCATTGTCACTGTTGACACCAGCTGTTAAGTAAACCAAATGAATAGGAAGCTTGTTGGCTACATTCAGTTGTACTTTTCTTTTTCCCTTAAGTATCTTAGTGGCTTTTGTTAAGTTAATGTCTTTATTAAAAGTACTTATAGTAGTCAGTAGCTGCTCAGGATTTGAGAGACGTACACAACCATGTGAAAAGGCACGAACCGTTCGTTTAAAAAGGTAACGTGTTGGTGTATCATGTAAATAAACAGCAAAACGGTTAGGAAATTTAAACTTTATTTTTCCTAAAGCATTTCGTGGTCCAGGTGGTTGCATAAGACGGTAAGGAAATTTCTGTCCACCGGTTAAGTAGTCTTCCCAGTATAGGTTAGAAACATTAATAACAGGAGAACGCTCATTCCATGTTCTGTGTGCCTGTAATCCTTGTCTTTTAAGATAGTTAGGGTTTTTTATCATGTGTGGAACAATCTCTCGTTTAACAATTCCTTCTGGTACTTTCCAGTAAGGGTTAAGAACTATAAATGATATTTTTTCATTAAAAATTGGTGTAGGGTGTCTTTTGTCACCGACAATAACTCTTAAACTTTTTTTAACTTTTTTATCTTCGATGTAGTAGAGCATAAACTCTGGAATATTAACAACAAGATAACGCTCTTCTTTTGTTCTTGGTAGCCATTTTATTCTGTCTAGATTTATTAGAACAGTTTTTATTTTTTCATCTACTGAGGTGTTAAGTACTTTTCTTGTTCCAGCACCTACAACACCATCGACAACCAAGCCATGACGTTTTTGGAACCTTTTTACTGCAACATCGAGACATTCATCAAAAATTGCTTTTTTATCAATTTTTGGTTCTTTACTTTGATTGTTATCTTTGTTTTCTATAGTTTTAGTTTTATTTTTAGTTTCAGTTTTTGTACGGTTACACTCTTTATAATCACCAGAGTAGGTTAGTCGCTCACGAAGTTTAATAACCATTGCACCAGAACTTCCTAACTCCAATCTTTTAAAGTAGCCCAACTCTTCCCAGCCTCCATCGACTTTCATTTTGTAGAGTTTGTTAAGTGAGTTATAGAGTGCATCATAACCAAAGTTTTTTGGTCTAATCTCTTTAAGTGTGGCATTGATGTCATCTTGTAGTAAAAGTGTTGATATTTTATATGGAGGTTTTGTTCTTAACCACTCAGCATTAATTTTTTGTCGTTTTAGACTACGAAGTTTTCTTGAAAAGTTTTTCCATTCAATCTCACCATAAAGTGCATGTGATAAGAAGTCATAATATAAAGAACTAAGAGAGACTTCCATTTTATATAAATCTTCTTTACTGAGGTTAGACTCAAAATTTTGTTGTATCTGTTGAGCATGTTGGGCTATATACCCTTGAGTATCAAGTGTTAAATCATTTTCTATATTGGAGATGAGTTGTTTATACTTCTCTTGTTTTAAGCCATCTTTATTTAGCCATAAACTTTTGTAGTTGTTTTTACGATAAAAGTTTTTAAGATTTTTTTTATGTGTTATTTTCTTTAAAAATTGTGAATTCTTTTTTGAAAAAATATCTTTTAACGATGTTTGTACTTCTGCTTCAAAAGTAATCGGTTTTGTATTATTCGTCTCGTCTGTAGGCGTAGCAAAAGCTATTGTCGATAGTAGTGAGATGATAAATAAAATTTTTGTTTTTGTTCCCATATTTATACCCTTATTCTAAAAGCTATATTATAGTCAAAAATTAGTTGCTTTTGTAATTTTAGCTTGAAATTTTAACTACTAATATAATCTTCTGCGTTGTTTGGTATCATAGTTATAAACATCAGATCTATAGTGAAGTAAACCATCATTTTTGATCCATGCTGTTAAGTAAACAATATGTACCGGAACCCGTTGAGAAAGGTTAAGTTGTGTTTTTCTTTTCCCTCTTAAGATGCGTTGTGCTCTGTTAAAGTTTACAGAACGCTCATGAGGTGCAAAGGTAGCTAGAAGAGCATTTGGTCTTGCTATACGTATACATCCATGAGAAAAGGCACGACGTGCTTTTTTAAAGTATTTTTTTGCAGGTGTATCATGCAAGTAGACAGCAAACTGATTTGGGAATTTAAATTTAATTTTTCCTAAGGCATTTCGTTGACCCGGTGGTTGCATAAATTTGTATCGTTTGGTTTGTCCATTTCTCAGGACTCTTGCCCAGTTAATATTTTTTGTGTTGATGGTTGGTCGGTTTAAGTTATAACTTCTTCGTACTTCATATCCTCGTTCTTCAAGATAGTTAGGATTTTTTAACATCTTTGGAATCATCTCTTTTTGCACAATACTGTCAGGAATGAGCCAATAAGGATTTAGAACAATATAAGAAATTTTATTGGAAAAGATTGGTGTATGATGCTTTTTGTCACCTACAACTACACGCATACTAAGTTTCTCTCTACCATTTTCTTTGTAGTAGAGCCTAAAGTCAGGAATATTAACCATAATGTATCTGTCTTCAGGTTGATCTGGTAGACGTTTTATTCTATCTATATTAAGTAGAATTTTTTCTATTTTCCAGTTTACCGAGATGTTGAGTTTTGAACGAGTATATTTGGTGATGCTACCTGTTTGTGCTATACCATGACGTTTTTGAAATCGCTTAATGGCTTTTTTTAGACAAGGTCCAAAATGTCCATCATTTCCTTTACAGGTATAGTCGCCTTCACTTCTAAGTCGTTCTATAAGTTGACGAACCACTTTCCCACTTTTTCCATAACGTAGTTGAGAAGAAGCAGGTATTTTTTTCCATCCACCTCTTTTTTGAACCTTCTGAAGTCTGGCAAGTTCTTTGAGCATCTTTTTATAGTAAAAACTGTTAGGCGTAGAGGCAGCAATAATTTCAGGTAATGAATGTGTAAACATCAGTTCTGCAATATCATAGTCAGGATCATAGGTTATCCAGTTTGCAGCAATTTTGTTTCGTCTTAATCTTCTAAGTTTCTTTTGAAAGCTTGACCATGGAATGGCACCATATATGTGGTACCCTAGGTAAGAACGATAAAGATCAGAAAGTTTGATATCAAGAGCTAATTGTTTTTTAGAATCTTCGTTATTTAAAAGAGGAATGTTCTTTTTTAGATATTTGTATTTTTTTATTATATTCCCTTTTGGACTTAGGGTAATGTCAGATTCTATTGCTGTAAAAAGGTCTTGAACATTTTTACTTTTTATACCTTTATATGTAAACCATAGGGGAGAATAATGACTTTTTTTATATACTTTTTTAATAAATTTCTTATGTTTAATATCTTTAAATGTTTTCTCTTCTTTGTTAACCAGTAAATCCATTAATCCTTTGGTACTTTTTTCGCTATAAATAATTTCTGAAAGCGTTACATCTTTGCTGTAGTTTTTGTGATTGGCACTAAGCTCTTTAAATGAAGAGTTTACAGTAGAAATTTTTTCTACAGAATTTACGGTCATAGCTTCAAGGGCTACAGCTAAAAAAATGGTTACGATTACAAAAAAGAGAGTTTTGACTAAATACACAGGAACCTTTTATTATTAAAAAATATTATTTGGAAGTATGAGTATAGCAAAAAAAAGAGGGAAAAAAGAAAAAAATATTTAATTTAGTTGAAAATAAACAATATTTAATCCATTAGAGTTCTTGCATCTATGTTAAACAGTGGGGAAGACCCCTAAGTTTAGTTAGATGCGTAGTGGAGGTTATTGTTTGTAACTCTTCGTCCCCAGAGAAAACGTTTTTTATAAAATTTCTTATCGTTAAAGTTAAAAATAACAACTTTTTTCCCAGATGAACTGGCATGTATAAAGTCTCCATTTCCTAAGTATATGCCGACATGACATACTTTTCCTGTCCGATGTTTTTTAGTGTCAAAAAATACCATGTCACCACGTTGTAAGTTTTCATAACGTACATACTTTCCAACTTTTGCTTGTTCTCTTGAGATTCTTGGAATATTGATTCCTGCATCACGAAAAACCCATTGAGTAAAGCCAGAACAATCAAATTTTGTAGGTCCTGTTGCACCCCAAACATAGGGAGTACCTAAAAAACTTTTTGCATTTTGTTCTATATCATTTACAGAATAAGGAGCCATTTGAGTAAATTGCGTATTGCTTGGTCTAGGGCTTTGATTATAAGATATAAATTCAATATTCGGTGATACTTTAGCTGAGGGAACAGTATATGTTTTTGTTTTAGGATTATCATCTTTAATGACAAAGTGAACAATCTCTTTTTTAGGTGCTGTAATCCCCATAATATTATAGACAGATAGTTTAGCCATAGTAGGTTTCGGCTTTGCTTCTTTTGTCGAACAAGCAGAGAAGAGTAAAAGTGAAGATATAAAAGTAAAATTAAGTATTATTGTCTTTTTCATATATTAAGTATAACAAACTCTACTCTAAATTTCTATATAATTATTTAAAAAAAAAAGATATTCTTAAAATTGGTAACATGCCCCAAATATAGTATGTTATAAATAGTTTACATCCAATATTTACTGTTAATTTCTATTGAATATAGCATAAGTATTTTCTAAAAAATTAGTTCTTCTTTTTTATAGTTTTTTTATAATAATAGTTTATCTTGACAGAGTAGTATAAAATGAGATATTCTTTGATAATTAGTTTTGTTAAAAAAGGAAAATAATGAGGGATATGTTATCGAAACATAAATTTGGTATAGCTGTACTAATTGCAATATTAGGCTTATTGCTTCTTGTGTATATGGATAAAATTACACCAATTAAACATATTAGTGCGTTTGATGATGATTATGTACAGTACTATAAAAAAGCATGTGAACTTAAAGATAAAGATGCATGTAATGAACTTGGTGATGTTTATCATTATGGAAAATCAGGTTCTGTAGATGCTGAAGAGGCTGTGAATTTTTATAAACAAGCATGTAAGCTTAAGAGTCCTGCAGGGTGTAACAATTTGGGTTACATGTACGATAATGGCGAAGGTATAGAACGAAATGAATGGCATGCCATAAGACTTTATAAAGAAGCTTGTAAATATGGTGAAATGGAAGGTTGTTATAACTTAGGTGCCATGTATTATCGTGGAGAAGGTACAAAAAGAAACTACTACAAAGCTGCAACATACTTTAAAAAAGCATGTAATGCTGGGATTCCACAAGCATGTAATGACTTAGGATATATGTATGAACATGGTAAACATGTAAGAAAAAATATTCAAGAAGCATTGTCTCTTTACTATGATGCATGTGATATGGGGGAAGCCTCAGGGTGTAATAATTTAGGTTACATGTATGAAAATGGAAAAGGTGTCAGAAAAGACAGCATGAAAGCTGAAAGATACTACACAGCAGCGTGTAATTTAGATGACAAAGACAGCTGTGATAGACTTGGAGCTGTATTTGGGAAAAGAGTAGAGCGTATAAAAAGTAATGCAGATCTTGTTGTGGCACAAAAGGCATGTAATCATAATAATGGAACCATGTGTTATAAGCTTGGACTTTATCATGAAAAAAATGGTGATGACAACAAGGCACATGACTTGTTTAAGAAAGCATGTGATTTAGGGCAGAGTGCCAGTTGTAAACACTTAGGTGATTTGTACCATCGTAACGATTAGCTATATTTTTTATCTCAATTAAAATTTTATTGTTCCCAATTTAAAATTGGGAACAATCTTTACTCTGCTTCTAACACAGCTCCAGAACTTGCATTTGTAACCAATGCTCTATATTGTCTTAACCATTTACTCTCTAAAGGTTTAACAATAGGCTTAAAGTTCTCTCTACGTTTTGCTATCTCTTCATCTGAAATATTTACTTGTAAAATATACTTATCAACGTCTATATGAATCTCATCACCATCTTCTAACAATCCTATCATTCCACCTTCAGCAGCTTCTGGACTAACATGACCAATACTTGCTCCACGGGTAGCACCAGAGAAACGACCGTCAGTAATAAGAGCAACAGTATCACCCAGACCCATACCCATGATAAGTGCTGTAGGGGAGAGCATCTCTTGCATTCCCGGTCCTCCACGAGGTCCTTCGTAACGAATAACAACAACATTACCAGCTTTTACTTTTCCTGCTAAAATTCCTGCTATGGCTTCATCTTGTGAGTTAAAACATACAGCTGTTCCTGTAAATACACGTTCACCTGTAATTCCAGCCGTTTTAATAACAGCACCTTGTTCTGCTAAGTTACCATATAAAATAGCCAATCCACCCACTTCAGAGTACGGATTGTCAATGGTATGAATAATATTGGTATCTACTATAGTAGCATTAGCAATACGCTCTTTGAGTGTCTCACCAGTTACCGTTAAGTTGTCAAGTAAAATATCATCACCACGTTTGTTCATCTCATGCATCACAGCAGATACTCCACCAGCTTTATCGATATCTTGCATATGTACTGTGGTTAAAGAAGGAGATATTTTTGCAATGTGTGAAACACGTTTAGATATTTTATTTATATCTTCTAAGTTAAAGTCAACTTCTGCTTCTTTGGCTATCGCCAACATGTGTAAAACAGTGTTTGAACTTCCTCCCATTGCCATGTCAACAGCAAAAGCATTTCTTACTGCATTTTCATTTAGTATATTCCTTACATTATATAGAGCAGAATCTTCTTGCTTCATAAGGGCAATTTCACAGATACGTCTAGCAGCTTTTCTGTAAAGTTCTTCACGCTCTTTTGTGAGTGCAAGTATGGTTCCATTTCCTGGAAGTGCTATTCCCATAGCTTCCATGAGTGTGTTCATAGAGTTTGCTGTAAACATTCCTGAACATGAACCACCACTTGGACAGGCATTACACTCTATCTCTGTAAGTTCTGCTTCTGTAATCTCTCCAGCTTCATATTGTCCTACAGCTTCAAATGCTGTTGCAAGGTCAATAGGTGTACCATCTTGTTTATATCCTTTAGCCATTGGTCCACCTGAAACAAATACAGTTGGAACATTAACACGTAAAGCACCCATTATCATCCCTGGTACAATCTTGTCACAGTTTGGTATGGCTATCATGGCATCAAGTTTGTGAGCATTCATAACGGTCTCTATAGAGTTTGCGATAATCTCACGACTCGGAAGAGAGAAGAGCATTCCATCATGTCCCATAGCAATTCCATCATCTACACCAATGGTATTAAACTCAAATGGTACACATCCAGCTTTTCTAATTTCATCTTTTATGATGGCAGATACCTTGTCTAAAAAGAAATGTCCAGGAATTATCTCTATAAAAGAGTTGGCTACTCCAATAAATGGTTTATCAAAATCCTCATCTTTTAATCCAGTTGCTCGTAGTAACGAACGGTGAGGGGCTCTGTTATGCCCTTTTTTTACTATATCACTTCGCATATATTTCCTTTTATTACAAATTTTCAAAAATTATACCCAAAAACCTTTACAAAGAAAAAAAAAGTTGCTATAATCGCACTCCAATTTAACAGTAATGGGTTGCTAAAGAGTACCTGCGGGAATAGCTCAGCGGTAGAGCACGACCTTGCCAAGGTCGGGGTCGCGAGTTCGAACCTCGTTTCCCGCTCCATTTGTTAATATTGTGTTATTTAAAATTTAAACTTTTTGTTATGGTGTCCAATTATGCCCGGGTGGTGGAATTGGTAGACACAGGGGACTTAAAATCCCCCGATCATTGCGATCGTGCCGGTTCAAGTCCGGCCCCGGGCACCACTACTTTTTAAAAGTAAAACTGGAGCCATCGCCAAGTTGGTAAGGCCGTAGATTGCAAATCTGCTATTCACCAGTTCGAGTCTGGTTGGCTCCTCCAATTTATACAAAATTTAAATTTATTTTTATCCTATTTGGGTAAAATTCTATTTCAACTTGAATATCTCATTCAAGCTAATGTCGGGAGATGTCAGAGTGGTCGAATGTGCCGGTCTTGAAAACCGGTGAGGGTTATACCTCCGGGAGTTCGAATCTCCCTCTCCCGGCCATACTTCAAAATCATTATTTTTTCTTTTAAATTTCATTC
>Ga0256828_1000321_pt1 | contig 33190 bp, 28 predicted proteins | sample CV88metaG_FD_185993 | JGI IMG/M metagenome (GOLD analysis project Ga0256828, IMG submission 185993) | Hydrothermal vent microbial communities from East Pacific Rise, Pacific Ocean - CV88 | ecosystem: Environmental > Aquatic > Marine > Hydrothermal vents | place: Pacific Ocean: East Pacific Rise...
TCTTGAGTTTCTTGAGTTTCTTGAGTTTCTTGAGTTTCTTGAGTTTCTTGAGTTTCAGCTGGCTCTGACTCTAAGTTCTCTTCTTGAACCTCCTCTGCATCAACAATATAATCTGCCAAGAAGTGGTTTAAAAGAGTAATAATCTCTGCACGTACCAACGGTTTTGTAGTATATTCATCCAATCCGGCACGTAAGAATCGTTCACGGTCACCTTTGAGTGCATTTGCTGTTAAGGCAATAATTGGAACATGTGGTTGGTTATAGTGCTCTTCATACTCTAAGATCTCTTGTGTTGCTTCCATTCCGTCAAGGAAAGGCATCTGAATATCCATAAATATAAGGTCAAAATTACCATCTTTACGTTTTTGGAATGCCTCAAGTCCATTTGATGCAATTTCAACATGAAGACCTAAATCTTCAAGTGTGCGTTTAATAAGTTTTTGGTTAATAATATTATCTTCAGCAACAAGAACATTTGCATTAAATTTTGAAGATTCGGCATTGAATTTTTTACGTTTTGCTTTTTTCTCTTTTTCAGCTTTAAAGTTCTCATTACTATAGTTCTCAAGCATCTGTTTGAGCTTTGTATTATTGAGTGGTTCATAGAGTGTTTTGAATATATCAAGAGCCATAGACTCAATTTTACGCATAAAGTATGATTTTGTTAGCAGAACAAGTTCTTCCGGTGTTTTGCTGTATGCTTGTAGCTCATCTTCACTTGTGTACTCATAATCTACAAACAAGAGATCGTAACTTACCTGTTTTTCAAGGAGTTCAAGTTCATTTTTATCTTTAAATGTTGTATAGCTTACACCATAAAAGTCAAGATATTCACGAAGGTAGGTGTCTTGTCTTTTTGTTTTGTGTGCTGACTCTAAAATAAGGGCATTGTAGCTTGAATATGCACCTCTGGAACTTTCATTAGGTACTTCTATCTCTTCAAATTCAATGGTAAAGAAGAATGTTGTTCCTTCACCCGGTTCAGAGTGTAGATCAAGTTGTCCACCCATAAGCTCAATAAAGCGAGCAGAAATAGTAAGTCCAAGTCCTGTACCACCATATTTACGAGTAATAGAAGTATCCGCTTGTGAGAATGCTTCAAAGATTCTTGCTTTTTGTTCCCCGGTTACACCAATTCCGCTATCTTGTACTTCAAAACGAACGCGTGTAATACCTTTTTGATCAGAGTCAAGTTTACGAATATCAACATTAATAGCACCTGATGAACTTGTAAATTTAACAGCATTTGAAAGGAGGTTGATGAGAACCTCTTTAATTTTGGTTGGATCCCCTTTGAGTGGTTGCTCAAGTTCAGGATCAATGAAACAACCAAGATCAATATGTTTTTCACTTGCACGAACAGCATATACTTCAACAGCACTTTCAAACTCATCAATAGGATTAAAGATAATATCTTCAATTTCAAGTTTATTAGATTCAATTTTAGAGAGGTCAAGAATATTATTGATAATTTCAAGAAGATTTTCTGATGATTTTTCAATGATCTCAACAAACTCGGCCTGTTCTTCTTGAAGTCCTGTATCTTTAAGTAGCTCAGTAAACCCGACAATACCATTTAGTGGCGTACGGATCTCATGTGACATATTTGCAAGGAACATAGATTTTGCTTCTGAAGCCTCTTGCGCCGCCTCTTTATCCCGTTTTGTCTGTTCAATAATTTTCTCTAGTAGTTTATAGGCTTCAGCTGTACCTTGTGCAGTGTGAAGATTGATATTAATAGCATCTTCATCTGTCTCATTTGTATCCTCTGCAACTTTCGTAAGGACATCTTCAAGGTTTTGAATATTTTTAGCAATTTCGTTGGAAAGTAAAAAGCCAAGAACCGCTAAAATAATTGAGATAAACCAGATTGCAAGGGTTACTGCAAGGACTTGAATAGCCTCTTTTTTAACACTTATTGCTCTTGCATCCATTGCACTTAAAAGCGTGTTTTCAGCTTCAGAAAGAAGGTTCGCTTTTTCTGAAATAAGAGCAAACCACATATTTGGATCTGTTTTATAGTGCCCATTGGATGAAACAACCTGAATACGAAGTTTATTAATACTGTTAAAAAGTGCTTTTGTGTCTTCATTTTTAAAGATTTTATCAAGCTCTTGAACAACTTGTTTGTCATTCATTGTATCGTAGTTAATATTGTCTGCTTTTGCAATTAGCGAGATCCAGTTATTGATCTCTTGAATTTGAAGTTTTTTTGAGCTGGCAATTGCATACGCGATGAAATCTCTCTCATCTGATGTTGCTGCATTGGTACGTAAGAGTGCAATATACTCTCTTGAAAGAGTATTAATTAAAGGATCAACTTGTTGGTTTGAAATCCCTTCAAGTTCTGTGATTCCTGCTTTTTCTGCTCGACCGTAAACAATTTTATAAACTTCGTCAAAAGTCGTTTTTTTAGCATCAACAAGCTTTCTTATACGTCGAATTTCACGTAAACTTCTCTCTATATCTTTAATTCTTTTTTTCTCTATAGCACTATAATGAACATGACCTATTTGTGCTTTGATATCTTTTAGATAAAGAGCTTCTTTTGTATCAACAATTTTTCTCTGTTTGATCAGCGATTTGAGCGTAGCTTGGGAAGCATTTCCCAAATAGATAACAGTCATACCCCGTTCGCGAGATATATTGTTTAAAAGATTGTTAAGGTCTCGATTGACAGAGAGTTTATCTTGAAGTACTTGCGCTGCTTTGTAATTTTTATAAGAGTTATATAAAAAATAACTGGTTATTGCGATGAGAATAACAATAGGAAAGAGACTAATGAGTCTCAGTCTGTTTTTTAAGCCTAATTGCATAATTTAAGCCCCTTTTTCTGATATTTTCTGCAAGACTGCTTCGATTTTATCTGTAGCTTGCATTATTTCATTTTTATCATTTGAGACAATAATGCTTTCAATCTCTTTTGAATATTCATGAAAGCGCATATTGTCACTCATACCTTTCATCTTCAGAGCCTCATTGTGACATCTTTGCAGATCATCTGAGGCAAGAGCAGTTTTAATATTTTGAAGACTACTTGTACTCTCTTGAATAAAGTCCTCAAAAAGTTCATTAAAACTTGCTTCATCAATACCGATCTCTTGTGCTACAGCAGATTTAGAGAAAGTAATTGCTGGTTCTTCTTGACTCTTTTCTTCCTCTTCTTGAAGTGTTACACTTGGTTCATCTTCTATTTTTAATACAAGATCTGTTTCAGGAAGATCGAGGAAATCATCATCTGCAAGTTCAGGAAGATCTATCTTTTGTGGTACATCTTTATCTTGTAGTTCTAAAAGAGGTTCTTGTTCCTCTTTGAAATCTAATTCAATTTTTTCATCTTCAATTACTGCAGCAGGTTCTTCTACTACAATAGCCTCTTCTTGAGGTTCTTTGCCTTCTAGTTTTGTAACTATTGTGTAGAATGTATCAAGGTTTTCATGTATAACATCCATATCATGCGTTGCACTTACGGCTGAGAGAACCTCATGAGCATCTTCAATACGAAGATTTGCAGCAACCCCTTTGAGTTTATGTGAAAGTATTTTAACATTATCCACATCACCATCTTTAATGGCTGTATAGATCTCTGGTTGAAACTCTCTTGCTTGTAAAATAAAATCTTGAATAAATTCTTCAATAAGATCAAGTGGAAGTCCAAGCTCTTGAGATGCAATATTTGGATCATATACGTAAGCATTGTCGTCTGTTTTTACAGCTTTTGTTTGGGCCGTCGGTTTGGTTTTGCTAACCGATTTTACCTGTGGTTTTGTTTGTGCTGCTGGTTTCGGTGTTTCAATGATTGGTTCAGGCTCTTTTATCGTAAGAAAATCTTCTTCAGTCTCTTGAACTTCTTGTGGCATTACATCATCATCTTCAAAGAGATCAAGGGAAAGATCACCAATATCAATAGGGATCTCTTGTGCTTTAAACTCTTTTTGCGCAATAGTTGCATTGTAAGCCGGTTTTGGAGGTGATGATGGAGTTACAAGAATTTTATTTTCTTGAGCCTCTTCGACTTTTGGTAACTCTTTATTTTTGAGATCATCAGCAATTTGAGCAGTCTCACTTTTTGTAACAGGCTGTAGATTGTTGAGTCGGATCATATATGCCGGAGCAGAAGGGTTGTCTATTAAATAGAGTGTAGATATTGAAAGTGTTGCTTTGAATGTTTTTGAGCGGACATTAATGATAACTTTTGGTTCTTCAGAAACATCAGCATAATTAACAAAGTCAATCCAATGAACATGTTGGAAGTTATGAATATATCCAGGTGTCTTTACAAAAAGATCAGCAAAATCTGTAACTTCTGTCCTGAGTTCAGCAAGGGAGTGAAATCCCAATATTTTTAAATCATGTTCATCAATTCCTAAAAACTCTTTTTGAAAATTATATATTAACATCTTTTTACCCTCTTAATCTTCTGCACTTAGCATTTTTGTATATGTCTCTTCATTCTCTTGAATATCTTTACGTGATGCAGCTTTTTGTGCTGCAATATAGCCTGTTATTTTATCATTACTATTTTTGACAGGCAATATTTCAATATCAACCCAATAGAATTTGCCATCTTTTCGTAGATTTTTAATCAGACCGTTCCATGCCTGTCCTCCTTGAATGGTGCTCCACATCTTTTCAAAAACTGCCTTTGGCATATCTGGGTGTCTGAGGATATTGTGAGGCTTGCCGACTAACTCTTCGACACTGTAGTCAGATACTTTACTAAAAGCTCTGTTTGCATAAGTAATAATACCTTCAAGATCGGTTTGACTGATAATGACGGACTCATCAAAAAAATACTCTTCATCAACAGGTGCTATTTTATTCATTAAAAACCTTTGAAATAACTAAGATTGTCACAAATATATCATAAATGAATGAAAAAAAAACTTATTTGTAAAAGTTTTTAATAGTTTTTGCATCATTTTTGCTTAAAACTGCACTAATCTCCTCAATTCTAAGCTTCTTTAAAGCTTCAAAAGTTCCAAAGTGATTGAGCAGTTTTTGAATTTTTGCAGGTGAAATACCATGTAAACTTAAGAGTTTACTCTCTTGATCAAGTTTGAGTTTTGTTTTTTTATGAAAAGTTATAGCCGATCGGTGTGCTTCATCTCGAAGTTTTTGTGCCCATTGGAGTCGTTTGTCACTCTCTTTTAGGCGAAATATTTCATCTTTTGTGTAGATAATATCTTTTGCTTTGCCTTTTGCTCGGTGTGCTTTTGCATCAACTTTTTCTTTAGATATGGCTATCACATCAAGATTAACGCCATTTGAGTCTAGAATTTCAAGTGCCAATTTTAAAAGTGTCGCACCACCATCAAGAATCCAGAGATCAGGGGGCGAGCTCTTGGAAAAGTTTGCTACACGACGTGAGAGTGTCTCTCTCATCTGCCCATACTCATCTTTTGATTCTAAATGGTAGTAACGATAGGAGCTTTTATCAAAAGAACCATTTTCATAAACAACCATAGCCCCGACTGTTGCAACCCCCGCCATATGGGAGTTGTCAAAGATCTCGACTCTATTTGGTATGCGATCGAGTTTGCAGAGTTCTTTTATTTCAAGCAGTAATTTGGTCTCTACCTCTTTTGGAGATGTTTTAAGAAGTTCGTGTGCATTCTTGAGTGCTAACTTGATGAGATCGTTTTTTTTCCCCCGTTTTGGAACCGACAGCTGTGCCTTTTTTTCAAAAATTTTACTGAGATGTTGTGCAATGAGTTCTCTGTCTTGAAACTCATCTGCAACTAAAATAGGAGCAATAATAGGGGGTTTTTGATCTTTGTAAAATGTTAAAAGAGCGCGTGAATAGATCTCGTTTTGGTCAAAACCTTCATAAAGATGAATAATATCGTGTGAAGAGGAGATGATTTTACCGTGACGCATAAAAATACGCACAAGAGCTGCTTTGGTCTGTGTATGTGCGAGTGCAAAAATATCAAAATTTTCATTACTTGCAAAATCTATTTCACTCTTAATTTCAGAGCGCTTAATTTTTTCAATGCGATCACGCAGTTGTGCTGCCTCTTCAAAACGGAGCATCTCTGCATAAAAATCCATTCTTTTTTGAAGATGCTCTATGAGCAGTTTTTTGTTTTTAATAAGTTCAATGGCAAGATCAAGCTCTTTCTCATAGGCTTCTTTTGGTACAGGAAGTTCACATGGTCCCAAACATTTATCTATTTGATGATAGAGACAGAGTTTTTTTGATTTGAGTGAACCTTTTTTTTGAACAAGTTTTGCTATTTCGTAAATGGAGTCAAGAATATCACGTGCACCGACGCTGTAAGGACCAAAATAGAGGATCTCTTTACTCTGAATAACTTTTCTTGTGATCTCAAAGCGTGGATATTGTGCTGTTTTATCTATATAGATATAAGGATATGTTTTGTCATCTCGAAGTAAAATATTATATTTTGGATTGAGCTGTTTAATAAGAGAATTTTCCAAAATGAGTGCATCATGTTCAGAATTGACAACGATATAGTTAAGTGTATGTGTCTGTTGAAGCATCTTGACGATACGTTGTGCAAGTTTTGGATTTGGTCTGAGCTCAGGAGTAAAAAGCCAATAGCTTTTGACACGGTTTGCAAGATTTTTTGCTTTACCTATATAAAGGAGTTTACCGTTTTTATCAAAATATTGGTAAATTCCTGCAGAGTCAGGGAGTTGTTGTATAGTCTCTTTAAGATTCATTATTCTCTTTTATAATCTGCTGTATTGATTGAAAAATTTCATTGAGTTTTGGATCATGCGTTTGAATTGTAAAATTACCATTTGCACGCTCTTTATAGCTCATTTCGTGTTTATCTGTTCTCTCTAGGGTTGTTCGAGGTGGTGTAAAAGTATGGCTTACAAAAGCTTTTATATCAGTGAAATTTACATCAATGCACTCTTTGGGTTTTACAAACTTTAAAGCACTTTTAATACTTTGTATATTATTATCAAACTCTTGTTTGGCACCGGGATGGTTAAGTACAAAGAAAAGTGTATCGTTTTTAACATATGCAAACTTTATCATTTTCTGTAACGGTGGTGAAAAGGTGCGACGAATAGTCTCTATGCACTTGAAGTTGGATAATTTAGAAAATTGAGGTCGATTTTGAAGCAAATTAAGAATATCACTGGCATTTTTCATATAGCAATTATAGCAAGCTTTTTGTTAAGTTTGAGTGCATGTGGATATAAAGCGCCACCATATTATGAAAAGGAAGCACCAAAGGGTGATAAAAATGTTGAATTTCACTATAAAAACAGAACATTTGATACAAATGAAACCAATGAAAGTTGTCAATAATGTTTCACTATGATGTAATTATTATCGGAGCAGGCGTTGCCGGACTTTATGCGGCTATGAATCTACCTAAAGATAAAAAAGTACTTATAATCAATAAACGTCAAACTTTTAAATGTAATACTTTTTATGCGCAGGGTGGTGTTGCTTTGGCAAAAGACAAAGCAGATATCCCTTTTCATATTAAAGATACTTTGGAAGCAGGTGATGGCTTGTGTGATAAAGAAGCCGTCGAATTATTGAGCAAACACTCTCGTGAAGCAATTGATGACCTTATTAGAAAAGGTTTTGAATTTGATCGGGATGAGCAGGGCAATTTACTTTATACGAAAGAGGCCGCGCACTCATGCGAACGCATTTTACATGCAGGAGGGGATGCAACGGGGCGTTATCTTCATTACTTTTTATTGCAGCAAAATAAGCATGCTATGCTCTCGGACGCACGGGTTGTTGATCTTTTAATTAAAGAGAATGAGTGTTATGGTGTAACGGTGCTGGATCATAGAAAAAGTTATAATCTCTATGCAAAAGATGTTATTATCGCCAGCGGTGGAGTAGGTTCACTCTATGAATATCATACCAATGCTCCTTGTATCAGTGCTGATATTCAGGGACTTTGTGTCATGAAAGGGATTGCTCTTGATCGTATGGAGATGCTTCAGTTTCATCCGACAGTCTTTGTAAACTCGGGTGGAGCACAAAAGATGCTTTTAACCGAGGCATTACGAGGTGAAGGTGCAACTATTGAAGATGAAAACGGGAAACGTTTTTTATTTGAATATGATGAGCGTGGGGAGCTTGCTTCTCGTGATATTGTCTCAAAATCGATCTATAAATATAAGAAAAAAACAGGTTTGGAAGTCTATTTGAATCTCTCTAATTTTGATGAAAACTATTTTTCACACAGATTTCCAAATATTTATAAAAATTTACGGGCATATGGTTACAGTGTACCTAATGCAAGAGTGCCTATCTCTCCTGCATTCCACTATGCTATTGGTGGCATACGAACAGATTTGCAAGCAAGAGTACCGGGTGTTAAAAACCTTTATGCCGTAGGAGAAGTAGCTTCGACTCGTGTGCATGGTGCCAATAGACTTGCTTCTAACTCTTTGCTTGAGGGAATGGTTTTTGCAAACATTGCAGTAGATACAATTTTACGTGACAATACAGAGAAAGAGTTTGAAGCTTTTGCAATTGATAAAAGTGTTATGAGTTTAAAAGAAGATAAAGCTAAAAAGAATCAATTACGCCATATAATGTGGGAAAATGTTTCTATAATCAGAACACCAAACGGATTAAATGATGCTTTAGAGACAATTAATGCTCTTTTAAAAGAAAAAATTGGTAAACTAGTACAATTTCGTTTATTAACTGCACGTGAGATTGTTCTTGCTGCATTAAACAGAAGTGAATCGATCGGGGTTCATATAATACAAGAGGAGAAATGATGGAACATGGTGCAGTTGCGCAAAGTGCTCTTGAGGTAGCACAGCATGCTACAACAGATGTAAACCTGGCAACAACGTGGGTTGGTTGGTTAAGTTTGGCAGTCTTTGTCATAGCATATTATTTTATTGCTACAGAAGAGAAATATGAGATCAATAAAGCAAAACCTGCACTCTTTGCAGGTACTTTTATGTTTATGCTTATTGGGATCTATTATGCAATTAATGGTTTGGATCCGGATCCTTTACATGATGAATTAGAGCATCTTATTTTAGAGATTGCAGAGATCTTCTTCTTCTTACTGGTTGCTATGACTTATATTGAAACACTGCTTGAACGTGGTGTTTTTGATCTGATGAAGTATAAATTGGTATCTAAAGGATATAGTTATAAAAAGCTTTTTTGGCTTACGGGTCTTTTAGCATTTTTTATCTCTCCGGTAGCAGATAACTTGACAACAGCGCTTATTCTCTCAACTGTTCTTTTTACAATTGATAAGAAAAATATTAATTTTTTGGTTCCGGGAGCTATTAATATTGTTGTTGCAGCAAATGCCGGTGGTGCGTGGTCTCCATTTGGGGATATTACAACTTTAATGGCTTGGACGGCAGAGAAAGGGCAGTTTGTAGATTTTCTTTACCTTTTCCCTGCATCGGTACTTGGTTGGGGTGTAACAGCATTTTTACTCTCTCTCTCCGTACCTTCGGGTGAACCTCATTTTGATGCGGCTACAGAGAAAAAACCGGTTGTCTTAGATGGAGGAATGACCGTTGCTTACCTTGGTGTAGGTACAATTGTTCTAGCTGTTTTAGGGCATACTTTTTTCCATTTTCCGGCAATGTGGGGAATGATGTTTGGTTTGGCAATTTTAAAACTCTACTCTTTTCAACTCAAACGAAAAGGAAGAAACAGTTTTAATATTTATGTAAATATGGAAAAAGTAGAAAATGATACGCTTCTTTTCTTCTTTGGTATTTTATCGGCTGTTGGTGCACTTCATTTCTTGGGATTCTTAGAGTATGTTCATGAACTCTATGGCTTAGTTGGTTCTACTGCAGCAAACGTAGGCGTTGGTTTTCTCTCTGCAGTTGTTGACAATGTTCCTGTTATGAGTGCTATCTTAAAAGCATCCCCAAATATGGATATAGCACAGTGGATGCTTGTAACAATGACAGCGGGTATTGGAGGCAGTCTTATCTCTTTTGGTTCTGCTGCAGGTGTTGGTGTAATGGGTAAACTTCGTGGTATCTATACTTTTGGTAGTCATATGAAACATGCATGGACAATTCTTGTTGGTTATATTCTTTCAATTATTATCTGGTATGTTCAGTTTGAAATTATGGGGCTTTATTAAAAAGCTTTTATAACTGCTTCTCTTATGAGTTCGGATTTAAATTCCGAACTCACTTTTTTTTAACAAATGAAATCTTAATCTACTTTTTGCTATTCTTTCACACTTACTTATAATTAATTAAAAGACATAAAAGGCATTTCTATGAAAAATGTTAGCATCATCGTTTTAGATTTTGGTTCTCAATATACACAACTTATCGCTCGTCGTCTTCGTGAAGACAAAATTTACTGTGAAATTCTTCCTTACCATACAAAAGTAGAAGATATTCAGGCAAAAAATCCAAAAGGTATTATCCTCTCAGGTGGCCCATCTTCTGTCTATAACGAAGATGCTTATGAAGTGGATCAGGGTGTTTACTCTATGGGTATTCCTGTACTTGGCATCTGTTATGGTATGCAGAGAATTGCAGTTGATTTCGGTGGCAGTGTAATTCGTTCGGATCACCATGAGTATGGAAAAGCAGAGTTGGAGATCGTCGGATATCCTGATAATGTCTCTCCACTCTTTAAAGATTGTGACAATAACCGTATTGTATGGATGAGTCACTCAGACAGAGTAGATACACTTCCTGAAGGTTTTGAGGTTATTGCAACTTCTGCAAACTCACCGTATGCAGCTATTGCAAACAATGAAAAACGTGTCTATGCAATGCAGTTTCACCCAGAAGTACAACACTCGGAAGAGGGTTACTTGATGCTTCGTAACTTTGCAAAAAATATTTGTGGTGTTACTGAAAAATGGAAAATGGAACACTTCTTAAAAGAGCAAATTGCCAAGATTCGTGAGCAGGTTGGTGATGGTAAAGTCCTTTGCGGACTGAGTGGTGGCGTTGACAGTAGTGTTGTTGCGGCAATGCTTTATGAAGCAATCGGTGATCAACTTGTTCCTGTATTTGTTGACAATGGGCTACTGCGTAAAGGTGAGCGTGAGCAGGTTGAGCAGGTATTTAAAGTAAATCTTAAAGTACCTTTGGTTGTAGCAGATGCAAAAGATCTCTTTTTGGATCGTCTTGCAGGTGTTGAAAATCCTGAAGAGAAACGTAAAATTATCGGGCATACTTTCATCGAAGTTTTTGAGCAAGAGGCGAAAAAACATGAAGGTATCAAATTTTTAGCGCAAGGTACACTCTATCCGGATGTTATTGAATCAATCAGTGTAAACGGTCCAAGTGAAGTCATTAAATCTCACCATAATGTAGGGGGACTTCCTGACTGGATGGATTTTGAGCTTATTGAGCCACTTCGTGAACTCTTTAAAGATGAGGTTCGTAAAATTGGACTTGAGCTTGGGCTTCCAGCAGATATGATCAATCGCCATCCATTCCCTGGACCAGGACTTGCAATTCGTATTATGGGTGATGTCAATCCTGCGGATCTTGATCTTTTACGTGAAGCAGATGTTATTTTGCTTGATGAACTAAAAGCAAGCGGCTACTATGCAAAAACATGGCAGGCTTTTGCAGTTCTTTTAAATGTAAAATCTGTCGGTGTAATGGGTGACAACCGTACGTATGACAATACAGTATGTGTTCGTGTTGTTGAAGCAGTTGATGGAATGACGGCAACTTTTGCACACCTTCCACATGATCTTTTAGAGAGAATCTCAAGAAGAATCATCAATGAAGTTGATGGTATTAACCGTGTAGTATATGATATATCATCAAAACCACCAGCAACAATCGAGTGGGAATAAATTGAGAAAAATTTCGGCTCATCTTGAAATGATTGAGGCAGCGGCATAGTTTGACTATGCCTTGAGCCTCAAAACATTCCAATCTAAACCAAACTTTTTTCAATTTCCACTATATAACTTTTTAGGAAATTTTTATGAAAAATCCCCCAATTTACCTCTTTTCTATCTCTTCACATCCTGATGCCATCAGTATTAACTCTTTAGATATTACTTTTTTAAAACCTGCGATCGATTTTTCAAAATATGATTATCTTATTATTACATCCAAGCAGACATCAAAGGCACTGCAACAGTATGATAAAAATGCCTATATAAATAAGCCGGCACTCTGTATTTCACAACAGAGTGCCAAGAGTTTTGAAGCTCTTGGAGGTAAGGTGCTTGCTCTTGGTAAGGGGTATGGAGATACGCTTGTGGAGAAGGTTAAAGAGTATCCCAAAGAGACAAAATGGCTCTATCTACGTGCCAAAATTGTGGCCTCTGATTTTGTTGCTGTTTGTAATAAACAAGGATACTCAATTGATGAGGCTATTGTTTATGAGAGTCAATGTTCACAAGATATTTTAAATGTGAGTGTTGAAGAGGATGCTGTTTTGATCTTTACTTCCCCTTCAAGTGTCGCCTGTTTTTTACGTAATAGTGAGATAAGAGTGAGTAATATCGTCATAGTTATCGGAAAAACAACTGCTAAAGCTTTACCTAAGAATATAGAATATATGATATCAGAAGATAAAACAATTGACGGCTGTTTTAAACTATTGAATAAGGTTTAATATGAGATATATTCTATTTTTTTTACTACTTGCCACCCTTTTAAATGCGCAATATTTACGTACTATTCGTATAGGAACCTATCCTGATGAAGCAGCAGCTAAAAAAGCACTTGAAAAATTGCAAAAATATGTTCAGAACAATAAGGAGATCGTAAAGCTGCAACAAAAATGGGATTTTCGATTTAAAGAACGTCAATCCGGAAAATATTATATTACGTTGGCAGAACCTTTTAGAAGCAGACCTGTTTTACAAAAAGTTTTAGATAACTTGCGTTTAGCTTATCCGGATATTTATGTGACACGTCTTAAAAGTGCCCCTGCATTCTCCCCTCAAGCAAAAAAAGAGCTTCCTGCAATAAAAGAAATTCCCAAAAGAGTTGAGGTACAAAAGCAACCAAAAAAAGCTCTTTTGTCAAACGAGCAGTCGGAAGTAAAAATAGTAGAAGAGACCAAAGAGATAAAAGAGCCAGAAGTATCCAAAGCTGATTCTACGGTGACTGAGGCAGCGGTTGTAAAAGAGGAACCGGTTGCAAAAGAGGAACCGATTGTAAACGAAAAACCGTCTGTAGATGATGTTACAGAAGAGAGTGATGATCTGTCAAAAGATCTTTTTGCAAATGATGAGCAAAATGATCAAAGTCAGAGTAATATTTTAGAGACACTTGTTATTGCTGTGGCCCTCCTGTTAATGGTTGTAGCACTCTATCTTTTCTATATATATAGACGAACGAAAAAAAATCTTGAAAATGAAAATATGAAAAAGATGATGCTCCAAGAGAAGCTTGAACAGGTTAATGAAAAATTAAGAAATAAAGATAAGATCTTTTCTCATACAAGTCATGAATTACGCAATCCGATGACAGCAATTATAGGGCTTTCCCATCTGCTTTTAGAAGAGCATATGTCTCGAAAACAGACAGAATATGTTCAAAAGATAGAGGGCTCTGCAAAATATTTGCTTGAGATTATTAATGATATTTTAGATATTTCAAAAATGGAAGCAGGTGCATTGAAAATTGAGAAAAGAGAGTTTAATCTTAATTATGTTATTAAACATGTCGTCAATATTATATCAGTAAGTGCTCGTGAAAACGGTACACGTATTGAGTTGGATATTGATCATAGTGTACCTCCTTTTATTGTAGGCGACTCGCTTCGTTTGACACAAATATTAATCAATCTTTTAAGTAATGCTGTGAAATTTACTAAAAATGGTGTTGTGACATTAGGAATTAAAAAAATTGCTCAAAGTGCAGATACATTGACCTTAGAGTTTATTGTTAAAGATAATGGTATTGGAATGACACAAAAGCAACTTAAGAATATTTTCAACTCGTATGTGCAAGGAAATTCTTCAATTGCACGGGAGTTTGGAGGAAGTGGTTTAGGACTTTCAATTGTAAAATATCTTGTTGATCTTATGCATGGAGATATTCATGTAGAGAGTAAAAAACATGATGGTACGACGTTTGTTGTTCAGATCAGGTTTCTTACATACAAAGCAAAAGAGAAACGTTTTTATCGTCTCTCATCAGAAGAGTACTTGCATAAAAAAGTTTTAATAGTAGAAAAATCACAACACAATATCGATAAATTGAAAAAAGCATTCTCCTATTTTAATTATACAATTCACTCTATTCCATCTTTTAAAGAGAGTATTTTAGATGAAGAGATTAAATATGATCTTATTGTGATTAATAAAGAGCTTGTTGATGCAAAACTGATTAATATTATTCAAGAGATTAAAACAAAAGATAAAACGAAATTTATTCTCTTTTCTGATTCTGTTTTAGATCTTGATAAAGATCTTTTAGAACAGTTAGATATTGATGAACATCTTAGCCGACCTTTTACACAACAAGATTTATTAGACCTTTTAGAGAATGTCTGTACAACGGGTTCGAGAAAAGATGCAAAATCAAGAAAGAGTGTGCCAAAGAAAGAGAAATTAAAAAGTTTAGGTAAAAAGCGTATTTTAATTGCGGAAGACAACAAACTTAATTATAAGGTTCTTAGTGGTATTCTTGCCGATACAGAGATCGAACTTTCATTTGTTTCTAATGGTGAAGATGCTTTGAAAACACTGCAAAGAAAACATGAAAAGTATGATCTTATTATTTTAGATATTAATATGCCAAAACTTAATGGGTATGAGACTGCCATGGAGATACGAAAAATGGATCTTTATGAAGAGACTCCTATTTTGGCACTGAGTGCAGATGTTATGAAAGATACAATAGATAAGTGCTATGAAGTCGGTATGCAGGGGCATATTCCAAAACCTATTATTGTAGATGATTTTTATGAAAAACTTTATAAAACGCTTCTGCATAGTGAGGTTGCGCATAGTTTAGTTGTCAAAAAAGATCAGCCAAAATTACCAAATTTTACAGAATTAACTGTAGAAGATGGTTTAAAACATGTAGAGCAGGATGTTCGTTTTTATAAAAGTCTGTTACACGATTTTCAAGTTCTCTATGTAGATTCTGCAGATAGATTGGAAGAGCTTTTAGAAAGAAATCAACTCAAAGCAGCTCGAGAGAAAGCTATGGATATAAAAGATGCAGCATTTAATATTGGGGCTTTTCATCTCTGTGAAGAGGCTGCAACAATGCAGTATGCATTTGAGAAGGGAAACAGAGGCAATTATAATGAAGTTTTGTATAGATATAGAGAGGCTTTGAAGGCTCTTTTAAAAGAGATACGCCGCTATCTTGAGTCTTAGGCAAAAAAAAGCTGTTTCTCAATTAATTTCAAGTAAATATTGAGTATAATTTCTTCTATAGTCTGAGTAGTTCGTGTCAACACGTATATGAGGGTTCTACATATTCATATCGTGAACAAGTAGAGCTGGCGTGTGTCGATGATCTCGCTTGAGGTACGTTAACTCTGCCGATGAGACTGTCGCCGTTAGTCAGTTCTCTCTTCACCCAAATTCGGCTTTTAGAACCAAGCCAATAGTGTGACGGCTACTCGGATTATATTGTGAATGTTTTTAAAGAGTTTATTGAGAGTAGCTGTATGCTTTCAATAAACTTTTTTACTTTATACGGAGATTTTATGAAAATATTGATACTTGGCAGTGGTGGGCGTGAATACTCTATAGGTTTGGCAATTGCCAATGAAAATGCGGGACATGAACTCTTTTTTCAACCGGGAAATGGTGCAACAGATGAACTTGGCACAAATCTTGATATTAAAGATTATAACGAATTGGCTGCTTTTGCAAAAGAAAACAGCATAGATCTCACTATTGTAGGGCCGGAAGCTCCACTTGTTGACGGTGTAGTAGATATCTTCAAATCTGAAGGGCTTACTATTTTTGGTCCAAGCAAAGAGGCGGCTCAGCTTGAAGGGTCAAAAGTCTATATGAAAAACTTTTTGGCAAAGTACAATATTCCGACAGCTCGCTATATTGAAAGTGACTCCATAGAAGATCTTTTTAAATTTACAAATACGCTTGAAGCTCCGATCGTTGTAAAAGCCGATGGTTTGTGTGGTGGTAAAGGTGTAATCATTGCACAAAGTCATGATGAAGCCAAAAAAGCAATAAGTGAAATGCTTAGTGGTAAAAGCTTTGGAGATGCCGGTAAAAAAGTGATTGTTGAAGAGTTTTTAGACGGGTATGAGCTCTCTATGTTTGCTGTGTGCGACGGAAAAGATTACATTTTGCTTCCAGCAGCTCAAGATCACAAACGTGTAGGGGATGGGGATACAGGTCCAAATACAGGTGGAATGGGTGCGTATGCGCCAACACCTTTGGTTGATGAAGAGCTCTATCAAAAAGTAAAAGATAGAATCATCCGTCCAACGCTTGATGGTATGCAAAAAGAGGGTGCTCCGTTTGAGGGTGTACTCTTTATCGGGATCATGGTAGTAAACGGTGAGCCTATTACTTTAGAGTTTAATGTCCGTTTTGGTGATCCTGAGTGTGAGATCTTAATGCCGCTAATGACTTCAAGTGTTGCAGATATGTTCTATAAAGCTGCAACAAACCGTCTTGGTGAGATACAAGTTGAGTTTTCTGATCAGTATGCAGTCGGTGTTGTTATGGCAAGTGAAAACTATCCGTATAGCTCATCAACTCCCGCAGAGATTATCTTGGATGAAGTACACCATGAAGAGATCGAAAAATATACGCATATCTCTTTTGCAGGGGTAAGCCGTGAAGATGGTAAACTCTATGCAACAGGTGGGCGCGTTCTTGTCTGTGTAGGTCTTGGTGATACAATCAAAGAAGCACGTGATCGTGCATATCTTCGTTGTGGTCAAGTACATTTCGCCGGTAAAAAATTCCGTCGCGATATTGCTTATCAAGCACTTTAGGAAACTCTTTTGAATGAAGAGATAGAGAATATTCTCCATAGAGAGGGGTTGACATTAGCATCTGTAGCAAAGAGAGCAGGGGCATTTTTTATTGATGAAATGTTACTCTCTTTTTTGCTTATTATTGCTATGGCAGACTCGTTTAGTAATGCAAAAACAGTTGAAGAGATTATTATTTTAACGAATAATGTTATGTTTGAATATCTCTTAATGAAGATTATCTATCAAACTTTCTTCGTAATGCAATATGGCGCAACACTTGGTAAATTGGCATTAAAAATCCGTGTTATTGAGATCGCTACACTGCAAAATCCTTCTTTTATCTGCTCTTTAAATCGTGCTATATTTCGTGTTATCAGTGAGATGATATTTTATCTTGGTTTTGTGTGGGCCATGATGGACCCAAGTCGTCAGGCATGGCATGATAAAACTGCAAAGACTCTGGTTGTCAATGCTTAGAATAGCTCTTCTTTGTATGCTTCTTATTGCCTCTGCAATAGCCGGTGACAAAGTAGAACTCTACGCCTCCAAACTAACGACGGCGCATAATATTGTCAATGCATCTGGTGGTATTTCAGTTGTCTATAAAAATTATATTTTAACGGCAAACAGAGCACGTTATGACAAGAAAAGCGGATTGCTGGAGCTTTTTGATAATATTCGGGCAAATCATGCCGGAAAATATAAAGTTCTTGGGCAATATGCTCAATTAAATTTAGGTAAAAAAGAGCGTTTTTTTAAACCGTTTTATATGATTGATAAAAATTCGGATGTTTGGATGAGTGGGGCAGATGGGAATGCTACAAAAGAGGAGATCACAATCTCTTCGGGTGTAGTGAGTGGCTGTGATCCTATTGATCCTCTTTGGACTATGGAGTTTTCCTCTTCTGATTATGATACAGAATCAATGTGGATTAATCTCTATAATATGCGCCTGTATGTTTATGATATCCCTGTCTTATATGCTCCTTATTTTGGTTACTCTTTAGATACGACAAGGCGAACCGGTCTCTTAAAACCTTCTGTGGGAATTTCTAATGATGAAGGATTTTATTATCAGCAACCGATCTATATTGCAAGGGATAATTGGTGGGATCTTGAATTTCTCCCTCAAGTTAGAACATTACGGGGTGTAGGACTCTACTCAAAGTTGCGTTTTATTGACTCTAAGGTCTCACACGGTTCAATTACTATGGGGTATTTTAAAGAGAAAGATGCTTATTTCTATGCACACAATTTACAAAACAATTCACATTATGGTTTTAATTTAAACTATGATAACAGTGATGTTTTGAACCTTTGGAGCGGTCACAATTTCTCAGGTCAATCGGGACTCTATATTGATGTCAATCATATGAATGATGTTGATTATATTAACCTCGCTTCAAATGATTCAACAAATACATATACAGCAACACAAGTCCTCTCTCGAGTGAACCTTTTTTATAATACCCGGAAAAACTATTTTGGTACATATTTGAAATATTATCAAGATTTGACGTTGGAGAGTAATGCCAATACACTTCAAAAACTTCCGGTACTTCACTATCACCATTATCTTGAAACTGCACTAAAAGATCATTTGATGTATTCTTTGAATGTTAAGAGTAATAATATCCGTAGAGAGATCAACAATAAAGTTATTCAAACGGATGTTAATTTACCGGTCACACTGCAATCATCTTTTTTTGATGATTACCTTACTGCATCTTATACGGCAAATCTCTATTTACAACATTCAGCCTTTAGTGGTGATGATTCACGGACAAATTTTGATTATAAAGATGGTTATTATGCAAGAAATTATCATACATTGGCACTCTCTTCTCAATTAACAAAACCATATACCAATTACACACATATTATTGGATTTGATTTTTCCTATAATCGTTCTGCATGGAGCCATGAAAGTGGTTTTTATGAAGATAATGCAGATTTTTGTTCTGAGAGTATTCATGCTGCTGATCCGAGATGTGAATTTTATAATATTACCAATATAGACAATGCGGCTAAGATTCAAATTACACAATATCTTTATAATAAAAAATCAGAGCAAATTCTCTATCATAGATTGGCACAGCGTATCTCTTATTCAGATAAAGAGAATCGTTATGGAGAACTTGAAAATGAACTTGACTATAAAATTACACCATATCTCTCATTTTATAATAATATGTTTTATAACTATGATAAAAATGCTTTTTCCAAAATATTTGACAAGGTGACATTTTCAAGTGATAGTTTTCGTCTGCATCTCTCTCACCTTTTTAAGGATAACTTTAAAAGTACCGACCCGTTACGGCGTACAAGCTATGTAACTTCGAGTGCAGATTATGATTATAATCGACACTACTCTTTTTCTGCACTTTACAATTATGATTTGGAGACAAAACGCAAAAAAAGTCTTTCTGTCGGTTTTATGTATAAAAAAAGATGTTGGGATTTTGGAATTAAATATAGTGAAAACAATCGACCTATTTTATTAGAAAACAGTGAATCTTCTTCTATATATGATCGATTTATTTATATAACAATTGTCTTAAAACCATTTATGCAACCGAGTAAAAACAGTGCTTTTGTGACTTATAAACTACCAAATACACAAGAAGGTAGATAGATGCAACACTATAAAAATATTTTTGATGATCGTAAAGATGCTGCAAAAAAGCTTTTAGAAATTTTACCGATGGAACAGTTTGAAGCGGAAGAAACGTGTTTTATTGCCCTCTCTAAGGGTGGATTGCAATTGGGTGAATATATAAACTTTAAAAAAGAGAACAGTTTGGATATGCTTTTTTTAGAGGCAGTTACCGCACCTAAAAATTCGGAGTGTGAACTTGCTTGTGTGAGTGAAACAGAAGAGATTGTTTTGAATGAAAATCTTATAAATGCTTTTGAGATCGAATACGATTATATTTATGGTGAAGCTCATAGAAAGCATGAAGAGGATATACTTAGCCATATATATCGTTATCGCAAAGGAAGACATTTCCCCTCAATGCAGGATCGAGTCGTTCTTTTGTTTGATGAAGGTGGTGAAACAGGAACAAGGTTTATAACAGCTTTGAAAACTGTTTTGAAACAAAAACCAAAAGCAGTTTATGTAGCAGCGCCGGTTCTCTCAAAAGATTTGATTGAAGTGTTAGAGAGGTTTGTAGATGCAAGCTTTGTTGTGCATGCTATTGCTGACTATGTTGCAACGGAGTTTTATTATAAAAACCTGAATGCAGTTGATGATGAAACAATAGAAAAAATATTAGAGGAAAACAGATGAAATATGATGTGTCGTTGGAAGTAGAAAATAGAAAAGAAGAGTACAGTTTTGGCGTTGTTGCAAAACAGGCAAACGGAAGTGCATGGCTTCGTTCTGGAAAAACTGTGATCTTGGCAACCGTTGTTATAGATGAAACAGAAGTAGTCAAAGATGATTTCTTACCTTTGACAGTTCAATATATTGAGAAGAGTTATGCTGCGGGGAAAATTCCAGGCGGATTTTTTAAACGTGAGACAAAACCGAGTGATTTTGAGACATTGACTTCAAGAATTGTTGACAGAAGTCTTCGCCCGCTCTTTCCAAAAGGTTTTGGACATCCGACACAGATAACAATTATGGTGTTTTCTGCTGATGGAGATTCCGATATGCAGGTATTGGCACTCAATGCTGCTTCGGCTGCGCTCTTTGTTTCGGATATTGACATTAACAGAAGTGTATCTGCTGTACGTGCTGCAAAAGTAGATGGTGAGTTGGTTTTAAATCCGACTTTGACACAGCTGAAAAACTCAACACTCGATCTTTACCTCTCTGGAACAAAAGAGGAACTGCTTATGATCGAAATGCGCTCAATTGGCAGTGAAGAAGTTGATGTTGAAGAGATACCAGAACCGATGTTGGATCCTATTATGGATCCTTCAATGGGAACAGTAGTTCTTTCTAAACATATTTCAAATGCAATGGCTGAAGATGAGTTAATTGATGTTTTAGCAAAAACAGAAGCAGTGCTCTTTGAAACAAATGCAAAGTATGAGCGTGCTTTTGCTCCATATCAAAAAGAGCTAAAAGCTCTTGAACTTAAAGCGCATCAACTAAATGATGCTATGGTGACATATATCAAAGAGAATCATATGCCAGAGATTAAAGATGCACTTGCACAAATGGCAAAATCAGAACGTTCAACAGCTTTACGCCAGCTTCGTAAACATATTATTGAACACAAAGAAGAGTGGGCAGATGTAGAGTTAGAGTTAGAACTCAAAGATGCTATTGAAGCGGTAAAACGTGAAGTTGTTCGTATGCAAATTTTAAATGAGAAAGTTCGTGCAGATGGTCGTGCTTTAACAGAAGTACGTCCTATTAGTATTGAGACGAATGTATTGCCTGCTGCACATGCATCATGCCTCTTTACTCGTGGGCAGACACAGGCACTTGTGGTGCTTACTATGGGCGGGCCAAAAGATGCTCAGATGTTTGAAGGACTAACAGATGATGGAACACAAAACGAAAATTTTATGGTTCACTATAACTTTCCTGGTTTCTCTGTTGGTGAAGCAAGTCCTATTATGGGAACGAAAAGACGTGAACTAGGTCATGGTAACTTGGCAAAACGTGCCCTTGAACCGATTGTGGATTTAGATGGACAGACAGTGCGTTTAGTCTCTGAAATTTTAGAGTCTAATGGTTCCTCTTCTATGGCTACGGTTTGTGGCGGTTATTTGGCACTAAAAGCTGCTGATATTGAGACAAGTGATACTGTTGCCGGAATTGCGATGGGAATGGTAAGTGACGGAGATCAGTATGCAATTTTATCAGATATTATGGGCCTTGAAGATCACGATGGCGATATGGACTTTAAAGTAACAGGTTCAAAAGAGGGTATTACTGCAATGCAGATGGATATTAAACTTGGTGGAATCTCTCTTGATGTCTTAAAAGAGGCACTCTATCAGGCAAAAGAGGGTAGAAGTCATATTATCAATATTATGCTTGATGCTGAGAGTAAAATAGAGTTTAATGATGGGGTACTTCCTTCAACAGAACATTTCCATATTGATCCGGGATTTATCGGTGAGATTATTGGTCAAGCAGGAAAAACAATCCGTGAAATTATTGAAAAATTTGAAGTAGCTATTGATATTGATAAAAAAGATGGAAAAGTAAAAATTACTGGTAAAAATAAAGAGGGTGTTCATGGTGCAAAAGCGCATATTGAGAAAATTGTAAATACTCCTAAAAAAGAGAAAATAAAATATGAAGTTGGCTCTGTTTATGATGGTGTTGTCAAGCGTATTGTTGATTTTGGAGCTTTTGTTGAACTTCCTGATGGTACGGATGGATTATTACATATTTCAAAAATATCAAAAGAGCGTGTAGATAATGTAAAAGATGTTCTTCATGAAGGAGAAAAAGTAAAAGTTGAGATCTTAGAGTTCAAAGGAAATAAAATTTCTTTGGGAATGGCAGAGTAGTTTTTTTAGTTTAAACTCTTTTTTAGATGATAAGAGCTATAATGCGCCTATCAATTTCTAGTAGGGAAATCTAGGCATTTATGTTTAGGTTGCTTCACGATTTAAAGTGAGGTTACGCTATCCGAACGGGTTGTAATAATTTTAAGGAATAAACAATGAAAAAAATTCTTTTTCTTTTAGTAGCATTATCTGCTGCTGCATTCGCTAACGATGGTGAAGTTGCAAACCAAACTCTTAAAGCGTACTCTATGCTTGCTGCTGGTTTAGCAATCGGTACTGCTGCACTTGGTGGAGCTATCGGTATGGGTAGCACAGCTGCTGCAACAATCGCTGGTACTGCTCGTAACCCAGGTTTAGGTGCTAAACTTATGACTACAATGTTCATCGCTCTTGCAATGATCGAAGCACAAGTTATCTATGCACTAGTAATTGCGTTAATCGCACTTTACGCTAACCCATATTTAGGTTAATCTTTAAAGATATCTAAATATACCTCAGTCTAACTCTTTTTGAGTTAGACATTTTTATACCACTCTTTAAATGCGCAGGTGGTGGAATGGTAGACACGCAACGTTGAGGTCGTTGTGCCTTCGGGTGTGGGGGTTCAACTCCCCCTCTGCGCACCATACTTTCAAATAGAGATTTCCAATTATATGTTTTATTATCAGTTTGAGTTTAAATCTCTTCCATTTTCCATGCTTCAATGGCTTCACCCAGTGTATCAAACAGATCGGATTTCCCAATAATAAAGGTTTCATCAAAGATATAGCAGATGACTTTTTGTGTCAGTGGTTCAAGAAGAAAGACGGCATACTCTTCTATATCTTTCATATCCACGGAAAGTACACGCATACCATCTATAATATCATTAATCTGCGGTACTGTATCGTACTCTACATCAAGAAGTTTTTTGCCATCACTTGTAAACATAGCCATAGAGAAACCTTTTTTAGTATAATTTTATCAAAAAAAGGCAAGGTTTATATAAATGAGAGTATTTTATCGGCTTGACTTGGAGTGTTTATAATAATAGAAGTTTGTGTAAATATTTTTTTTAGTGTAGAATTTGAGAATAAGGATAAATAGTGAAAATAGCAAATGATGTATCAGAGTTAGTTGGAAATACTCCTTTAGTGAAGTTGAATTTTCCATCAAAAGAGAGTGGCGCAACTATTTTAGGTAAATGTGAATTTATGAATCCGACATCTTCTGTCAAGGATCGCATCGGTTTTAATATGATACGTAGAGGTATTGAGTCTGGTATGATTAAAAAAGGGACAACAATTATTGAACCGACAAGCGGAAATACAGGTGTGGCTTTGGCATCTCTTTGTGCGGCGAAAGGATTAAGCCTGATCCTTACTATGCCGGACTCTATGAGTGTGGAACGAAGAAAGCTTCTGGCAGCTTTTGGAGCAGAACTTGTTTTAACTCCGGCAAAAGAGGGTATGCAGGGTTCTATAAAAAAAGCGGAAGAGTTAGTCAAAACGATACCAAATGCACTGATACTGCAACAGTTCTCTAATCCCGCAAATCCAGAAATTCATACGCTGACAACAGCGCCTGAAATACTTCAAGATACGGCAGGAAATCTCGATGCATTTGTAGCAGCTGTGGGAACAGGAGGCACGCTCAGTGGTACGGCAAAAGTGCTGAAGGAGGTAATTCCTGATATTGCTGTTTTTGCAGTTGAACCTGAAGATTCGGCAATTTTATCAGGAGAAGAACCTGCTCCACATAAAATTCAAGGTATTGGTGCAGGTTTTGTTCCGGAGGTATTAAATACGAAAATTTACAGTGAAGTTATTACTGTAAGTAATGAAGATGCTATTGCTACAGCAAAGATGTTGGCACGTAAAGAGGGTTTACTTGTTGGGATATCTGCGGGTGCAAATGTTTATGCTGCAATGGAGATTGGTAAGAAAAAAGAGTTTATCGGAAAAACTATTGTGACAATTCTTTGTGATACCGGGGAGCGTTATCTCTCAACAGAGCTTTTTAATGAAGATTGAATTTTTAGAGACTATAAAAGTGCTTGATGGAAAGTTACTGCATCTGCATTACCATCAAAAACGTTATGAATCAGTTTTGGCATCGTATGGTATTGAACATTTTAATAGCCTTTCTACGTATATTAAAGCACCAAAAGAGGGGCTTTTCCGATGTAGAATTATATATGATCTACACGGTAAGATAGATGTCTCTTTCTACCCTTATCAAAAGAGAATGATAAACTCTTTAAAATTGCTAGAAGCAGATGAACTCTGTTATGAGAAAAAGTTTGCACAAAGAGAAGTGCTTGATGAACTTTTTGAGCAAAGAGAGCGATGCGATGATGTTTTAATTGTCAAAAATGGTTATATTACAGATACCAGCATAGCAAATATTGCACTTTTTGACGGTGAACAATGGTTCACACCGACAGAGCCTCTTTTGCGTGGTACAACACGTCAAAGACTTATAGAAACTGGTTTTTTATTACTCCGAGATATTTCTGTTGAGAGTTTAAAAAACTATGACAAGATGGCAGTGATGAATGCAATGGTAGATTTTGATATAATTGCAAAAAAAATAGAGGAAATAATTTGTTAGAGAAGTTAATAGAAGATAGAGCGTTTGGAACACTTATGAAAAAGCATATGATGGAGTTAATGATACTCTTCTTTGAAAAAGAACAAAATTTTGGTATTTTATGCAAAATTGAAGATGTCTCTTTTTATCCGGAACTTCCTGAAACAATTTATAAAGATTTCCGTCCTTTGACACTCTTTTTTTTAGCAGGCTATACATTTGAAACGGCAAGAATAGAAGATGATATGCTTATATTTGAAGCCGGTTTTGGCAGTGATAATTTTGGAAGTGTCGTTTCAGTACCGCTTTTAAGTATATTGCAGGTGATTGTAGATGAAACACCGTTATTTATTAATCTTGCAGTAGAGAGTCAAGATCAAGAGTCTCAAAAAGCAGAAAAAATTGTAGATGAGAGCGGAGTGCAAAACTCCATGGCCTCATTTTTGTCAAACCCTGAAAATTCAAAGTTTTTAAAGTAGATAGGGGAGTTAAACTCTATTGAGAGAGAGTAGATAGTTGACAACATTATCAACAAAAGCATCATGTTTTCTCTCTTTAAGGTATGCTATATAAAAGTGTCTTGTAATTTTATGATTTTTAAGACGTGCTTCAAAAAGTGTTCCGTTTTCAATCTCTGCTTTGATGACATGACGAGACATAATGGAGACTAGAGGACGTTCTGCATTTTTGTCTGCATGTACAATTGACTCTTTAATAGCAGTTGGTGAAGCGAGTATTCCAATAACATTAAAATTGTTACAGCTAACCCCCATCTCTTCAAAGACATCTGATGTTAATTTTCTTGTATGAGACTCTTCATTACGGCAGATCCAGTCAAAATTATAGAGTTCATCCGCACTAACATGTTTTTTGATTGGTTGGTTTGAGAAGAGTACAAGTTCATCTTCAACCCACTCTCTGTAGATAATTCCATCTTTCATTATTGGTGATTCTATAAGAGCTACATCAATTTTTTTATCTTCAAGTTGTTCAACAATATTTGCCGAGAGATCAACATTCATAAAGACTTCATTATCAATACGTTTTTTAATTTCACCCAAATAGTTTGGAAGAACATAGTTTCCAATTGCATAAGATGAGCCCATAACAAATGTAAACTCTTTGTGAATAATTTTGAGAAGATCTTTTTCTGAGTTATGGATCGCTTTTTCTAATCTTTGTGCTATACGATAGAGATCTTCTCCCTCTTTTGTTAACACAATACCATTCTTTTTTCTTTCAACTATTTTTGTGTCTAAATACTCTTCAATAAATTTAATCTGTTGTGTAACAGCGGGTTGTGATATTCCCAATTTAGCGGATGCTTTAGAGAAACTTTTCTCTTTAATAACCATTAAAAATGTTTGTAATTTGGCAAAATCTTTTAACATAATAATTCCTATAAGTTATAATAATAGTAGAAATTATAACTCATAATTATAATTATTGCAATAGTTTAGAGATAAATTTTGACTTTTTTTGTTATAATATTACTACTTTACAAAAATAGTGAACTTTTATGGAAAAAATATTTAAAAATTTAAACGAATCTCAATCTGCCGCTGTTAAACAGACAGAAGGTCCTGTTCTTATATTGGCAGGTGCCGGAAGTGGAAAAACAACAACCATTATCTCACGTCTTGCATACTTGATTGAAGTTGTTGGTATTGCACCTTCCAATACGCTTACTTTGACTTTTACGAATAAAGCAGCAAAAGAGATGAAAGAACGAGCATTAAGTATGATGCAAAAGAGTGGTGCTTATCCACCACTTCTTTGTACATTTCATAAGTTTGGTCTGCTTTTTTTAAAATTTCATATTCATCTGCTTGGTCGTCAAAATAATTTTGTTGTTATTGATACGGATGATAAAAAGCGAATTATAAAAAAGATAAATGCCGAACTTCCTACACCTCTTATTGCAAGTGAGATTTCACGTTATAAAAATTCTTTAATGTCTCCTGATGATGCTTATAAGCAGGCAGAACTTTTTAATTATAAACAGATTGCAGAGGTCTATAGAAAATATGAACTCTATTTACAAGAGAATAATCTTGTAGATTTTGATGACCTGATTGCTTTGACTTATAAACTTTTAGATGAAAATCCAAAATTGGCACAAGAGACTTCACAAAAATATCAATATATAATGATTGACGAATATCAAGACACTAATGAATTGCAACTCAAATTAATTCAGAAACTTTGTACAAATCATAATAATATTTGTGTCGTAGGTGATGATGACCAAAGTATTTATGGTTGGCGTGGTGCGCATATTAGAAATATTATGGAGTTTGATGAAGATTTTAGTGGTGCACATATTATAAAACTAGAAGAGAACTATCGTTCTCGTACTCCCATTTTAAAAACAGCTAATGCTCTCATAGAACACAATCGCTCTCGTTTAGGCAAAAAATTAATAGCTACACGTGGAGCTGGTGAAGATGTCGCAACTATTAATTCAAATGATGAAAATGAAGAGGCTCGAAAAATTGCATTAAAAATTCAGAAACTACTTGATTCCGGAGTAAATGCAAATGAAATAGCAATTTTGTATCGAGTAAATGTACTCTCTCGTTCTATTGAAGATGGACTTAATCGTGCAGGTATCGGATATAAGCTTGTTGGTGGTTTGCGTTTTTACGATCGTGCTGAGATTAAAGATCTTATATCATATATTCGCGTTATAGCAAATAATCATGATGATTTCTCTTTTAAACGTATTGTAAATAAACCAAAACGTGGACTTGGGAAAGCGAGTGTTGATAAAATAGAATTGGCAGCACATGCAAACGGCAGCTCAATTTTCGAGTATCTGAAATCTGTCTCAATAAAAGATTTAGAATTATTGGTTAAGAAAAAAAATGCAGCAACACTCAAACAGTTTATTGTTAATATTGAAGCAGTTGCTAGTGTGGCAAAAGAGTCAACATATGAGTTTATTGATCGTCTTGAAGAGACATTTCATCTCAAAGATATCTATGTAAATATGCAAGATGGACAAGAACGTATATTGAATATGGATGAGTTCTATGCACTGTTTCGTGATTTTATTAAAAACAATCCGCAAGCCTCATTGGATGAGTTTCTTAATGAATTGACTCTTCAGAGTGACCAAGATCAAGTTGAGGGTGAGTCTATCTATATGATGAGTATTCATGCCTCAAAAGGGCTTGAGTTTGAGCATGTCTTTGTTATAGGGATGGAAGAGGGCTTTTTACCGCTTGTTGGCGATGGAAGTGATCTTGAAGAGGAGCGTCGTCTTGGATATGTTGCATTTACTCGTGCCAAAGAGACCTTAACACTCTCTCATGCAGCAAGTCGTTTTTACAAAGGACGCAGAAGTGACCTTGCGAAGAGTCGATTTTTTAATGAAGCAGGTTTATGTAATGGTTCTTTAATTGTTGAAAAGAAAACTGCTTTTAAAAAAGGGGATCTTGTACGCCATAAGATCTTTGGAACAGGACGTGTTACGGGTGTTAGTAAATCTGGAAGAGAGTTTAAATTGCAGATCAATTTTGCCGGTACAAAACGAGATATTTTAGCTTCATTTGTAGAGAGATTATGAATCGTCTTTTTGTTGCATATAAACCAAGTGGTATAGGATCAAATAAATTTCTTTATACCTTAAAAAGAAAGTACAACGATAAAAAAGCCGGCTTTGCAGGAACACTTGATCCTTTCGCAAAAGGAGTGCTTCTTGTTGGTTTTGGATCGTATACAAAATTATTTCGTTTTTTAAACAAAACACCAAAAAGATATAGAGCGACACTTTGGCTTGGTGCACATAGTGATTCTTTGGATATTGAAATGATTGAAGATGTTGATATTATCGAAGCATTTACAGACAAAGAGGTGCAAGAGGCTGTAAAGTCACTAGAAGGTACTTTGGAGTATGAACCTCCTATCTTTAGTGCAAAACGTATTAATGGACAGCGAGCGTATGATCTTGCTCGTGCCGGTAAAAAAGTTGAACTCAATAAGATAACTTCAACGATCTATGAGACAAAACTGCTTGCTTATGCACATCCTTTTGTTACCTTTGAAGCAACGGTTAGTGAGGGAACATATATCCGATCTCTAGGGCATATAATTGCGCAAAGACTTGGAATAAATGCGGGTAGTCTCAGTATGCTTGAGAGACTGAATGAAGGAGAGTTTTTTTATGAAAATGAGAAGCCTCTTGATATAAAAAAATCATTAAGTATTGAACAAAATTACTATTTGGGTGATGCTGATAATCTCCGCTATGGAAGAGTTCTTGCTTTAGAAGATTTAAAGATACAAAATGAAGGTAGTTATTGGCTTGATAACGGTGATTCAATAGCTATTATTACCATTATTGAAGATCGTGTAAAATATGAATTAGGAAGAATCCAATGTTAGTACTTGCAAGAAAAGAGAATGAGTCGATTGTTATAGGTGACAATATAACGATTAAGGTCGTTTCTATAGAAAATGGTGTTGTCAAGCTTGGTATTGAGGCACCACGAGATATCTCTATTATTCGTAGTGAACTCATCGATGAGGTGCGTGCAAGCAATAAAGCGGCTGTGCAGGATCATATGGTAAATAAAGATGATCTTGATTCATTAAATAAACTTCTTGGAAAAAAATAGACAATGAAAAAGTATAAGGCATATGCCAAAGTTAATATTTTTTTGAAAATCACAGGAAAAAGAGATAATTATCATGAAATGATCTCTCGTTTTATGAAGGTTAAAGAGCTTTATGATGAACTCTCGTTTGTACCAAAAGAGCAGAGTGGAGTGCTTCAAAACAATTTTGCTATTTTAGGTGATTTTTCTTGTGATACAAAACAAAATACTATATATAAAGCCTATGTTGCCCTTCAAAAGAGTGTTGATTCTAAAGCTTTAGAAGAGTTAATGCAACGATATGCTGTTGCCGTAACAAAACATATTCCTGCTTTTGCCGGACTTGGTGGAGGAAGTAGTGATGCAGCAACCTATCTGAAAATGTGTAATGAAGTCTTAGATCTAGGTCTGAGTCTAAATGAACTTGCAAAGATTGGTCTTTCTGTTGGTGCAGATGTACCATTTTTTATTTATGGCTATGAGAGTGCTAATGTGAGTGGAATTGGAGAAGTAGTAGAACCTTTTGAAGAAGAAGTGTTAGATCTTGAAATTGTTACACCAAAAATAGAGATAGCAACACCACGAGTTTACAAAGCATATAGAGAGAGTTTCTATGCGCCGATAGATGCTGTTGAAAGAGAGCGCCTGAAACAGATCAACTCTCGTGATATTCTTAAAAATATGAATGCTCAGGAGGCAAATGATCTCTTTGCTCCTGCCTTGCAAGAGTATAAAGAGTTAAAAAATTATTATAAAGAAGGTTTCTATTTCAGTGGAAGCGGTAGCAGTTTTTTTAGAGTAAAGGAAAATGTAAATGGGTGAGACAATAGCAAAAAATAAAAAAGCCTATCATGACTATTTTATAGAAGACAAGTTTGAAGCAGGACTTGTTCTCACTGGCAGTGAAGTGAAGGGGATTCGGGCACACCGAGTAAATCTCAAAGATAGTTTTATTCGTTTTGTGAAAGGAGAAGCATATCTCTTTAATGCCCATATTGGACGTTTAGAGACAACCCATCACTTTTATGGACATGAAGAACGAGGTTCTCGTAAATTACTACTCCACAAAAAAGAGCTTTTAAAACTTCAAAAAGCAGTTGAACGTGACGGTTATACGGTTGTTCCATTACAACTCTATTTTAACAATAGAAATATTGCAAAACTGCAGATCGCACTTGCAAAAGGGAAGCATTTGCATGACAAACGTCAAGATCTTAAAGAACGGGATCAAAAACGTGATATTGCCCGGGCTATGAAAGATTACTAATGCGAAAATTTTTTCTTTTTCTTTTTCTTTTTTTCTTTTCTAGCGCTCTTTTCTCTCTTGAGGTTAATATTATAGAGAAACATCCTGCAAATGGGAAGAGTACGCTTCTCCTCTTTAACAAAGAGAAGGGGACCATCTTGCAAGATGTTCGTTATGGTCGAAAAAGATTTCCTATTTTCAGCGATCCTGATAATGCACAATATTCCTATGCACTTATTCCTTTCTCCTATTATACAAAACTTGGAAAGAAAGTGTTGTATATTGACTATATACAACACAAAAAGCATAAAAGAGAATCTCTTTTTATAGAAGTTGTTTCCGGTGGATATAAAAAAGAGGAGATTCATGTTTCTGCTTCAAAAGTAAACCCTCGATCAAAGCAGGTACAAAAACGGATTTCAAAAGAGTACTCAGAGGCGATGCGGATTTATCATACAATAACACTAAAAAGCTATATTCATAAACCTTTTATATTACCGCTTCATAGTAAAATTACTAGTAATTTTGGAAAAGCACGGATATACAACGGCTCCTTAAAGGGGTATCATAGTGGAACTGATTTTCGTGCAAAAGTGGGTACCCCTATTATAGCTGCTAATGATGGGAGAGTTGTTTTGGTGAAAAAACGCTTCTATTCCGGAGGAACTGTTATTGTTGATCATGGTGAGGGGATTTATACCTGCTATTTTCATATGAGTCATTTTGATGTTCAAAAAGGAACAATTGTTCATCGTGGTCAGAAACTTGGATTATCGGGTCAAAGTGGACGGGTGACAGGACCTCATTTACATTTTGCAGCTAGAGTAGATGGTGTGCAGGTCGATCCATTGCAGCTGATAAAACTACTCAATAATAATCTTTTAAAGGAAAAAAATTAATGACACTTTTTCAACTTTTGATGCTTGGTGCATCGGCATTTTTTGCATATAAAATTTATGAACATATACAAACACTCAAAGACCCTCTTGATGGAGGAGATGAAAACGGAGAACAAAATAATGCTCCTTTTGATCCGACAACTTTAATAGAAGAAGCAGATAGTGCGATGCAAAGGGGTGATTTGCAAAAGGCACTTGCAATTTATACCGAAGCTGATCTTAAAGCAGAAAAAGATGCTGAAACACTCTTTAAAATGGGTTATGTTTTAGCGCAGCAAAATAGAGATGATGAGGCACTTGAACGTTATAAAGAGGCACTTGAACTTGATCCAGATAACACTTATATTCATCAGGCAATGGCATCTCTTTATAGAAAGATGGGTGAGTATGCGAGTGCAAGAAATCATCTCAATGCCTCTTTGTTGTTGGATGAAAAAAACCCGATCACATTTTACAACTATGGTAATCTTCTTGTTGATATGAAACATCCTGATGAGGCAAAAGAGATGTATAAAAGAGCACTTGAAATTGATGGTGATTTTCAAGAGGCAAAAGAGGAGTTGGCAAAACTTGAGGGAGAGAAGTGATGAAAATATTGGAAATTTATGAGTATCTCAATGAACTCTCACCCTTTGAACTCCAAGAGTCTTGGGATAATTCAGGGCTCTTAGTCGGAGACTTTAAAGAAGATATAACAACGGTTGCTCTCAGTATTGATGTTGATGAAGAACTTATAGACTCTTTAGAAGACGGAACTTTACTTATTACACATCATCCTATTATTTTTGGAGGATTGAAGCAGTTGGAATTTTCCAAGTATCCTGCAAATCTTATTCATAAAATGATTCGTAAAAATATCTCAAATATTGCAATGCATACTAATTTTGATCAGACACATCTCAATGATTATGTGGCGACTGAGATTTTAGGGTATGAAATTATTCAAAAAGATGGTTTTGTAGCTTATCTTGATATTCATGAAGATTTTGAGACATTTGCCAAAAAAGTTTCATCTGCTTTTGGTTTACCTCATGCAAAGTGTGTCAAGGCAGATAATTTTGTAAAAAGAGCAGCACTGACAACGGGTAGTGGATGCTCTTTGATGCGAAGTTTGGATGCTGATTGTTTCTTGACAGGTGACATAAAATATCATGATGCAATGGAGGCAAAAAGTATAAATCTCTCTTTAATTGACATTGGTCACTATGAAAGTGAGCGATTTTTTGCACAAATTTTGCAAAAGCATTTGAAAAATTTAGGTTTAAAAGTTATAATTGCGTCATCAGAAAATCCATTTACATATATTTAAGTATATTTTAGCTGTAGTGGATGACAGTAAAACCCCCAAAGGACTCCAATGAACAAGCACTTAAAGCAACTAATTGACCTCTCTATAGTAGATAAAGAGATAGATGCGTTTGAGCCTCAAATCGAAGAAGCAAACTCAAAATATGAAGCAGCATTAGCAAAAACAAAGAGTATTGAGTCAGATATTGAAAATTTAACGAACGAAATTAAAGAAGAAGAA